>Ga0114955_1000611_pt1 | contig 16768 bp, 6 predicted proteins | sample Porto_5metaG_FD_87302 | JGI IMG/M metagenome (GOLD analysis project Ga0114955, IMG submission 87302) | Marine algal microbial communities from Porto, Portugal - Porto_5 metaG | ecosystem: Host-associated > Algae > Red algae > Unclassified | place: Portugal: Porto | collected 2015-02-02 | reverse complement strand
GACAGTCACACAGCAGGGCGACCAGCTCCCGCCCCAGGCCCGCCGAGCGCAGGTGGCGGCACAGGGTCTGCTCAATGTAGCCGTCGGCCGACAGCAGCCACCACGGCCGACAGCCCAGCGCCTGCACCGTGCACGGCAGCGGCTGCGACTCGCCGGACAGGCGGCTTCCATAGCGCTCCACCAGTGCTTTGTGGTGCCGCTGCCGCTCCTCTAGAGGGGACACCCGATAGCCACGGACCCAGTCAATCACCAGGTCGTGTAGGCCGAGCACCAATCCATCTCCCCCGTCGGTCGCGGGCCGCACCGTCACCAGTGCCAGGTCCGCCAAGTGATGTGCATGAACGCGGGCATCGTCGTCGCTCGTGCCCCACAACGCCGACAACGCCGAAAGTGGCAGCAGCTCCTGCGTCTCGACGACACAAAGCGCGTCGAAGAAGCGGGCGTACACATCGTCCTTCGCGCCTAATTGGCGAGAGCTGGCATCGAAGCAGGCCCACAAATTCGGATACTGGCTGTTCTCCGGGTGCGCCCCGTGGGCAAGAGCGAAACGGAGTTGCTTGGCCGCCTTCGCCCACCCCTCAACGCGCACCAATGACCCAAGTACGGCCAGCGCCAGCGGCAACCCCGCCGCTGCCTCCAGCAGCTGGGACAGCGCGGGGTCCTTATTCTCGCCGCCGGGCTGCGACGCGGATGATCCGGTGCCCCGCGCGTAGGCAAGCAGCATGTCCTTCCCCGCTGCCGGCTCCATCGGCTTGATCTGCATGACGCGGTCGGCCCGGGCGACTCGACCAGCGACGCGCTCCAACCTCGTGGAAAAGAGCAGGCAGCAGCGGCCGCATTGCGGGTGCTGCACGGCACTTTTAAAGTGCGCCGCCAACCTGTCATACCAGCAGTCGTCGACCACTACAAGCACGGCCTTGCCTTCCAGCGCAAGCTGCAGACGGTCGACAGCGACGGGGATGGAGGGTGCCGTCACCTTCTTTTGGCCCACCACCGTAGCCAGTGCCTCCATGTACTGGATTACCGTCGCATCGATCACCTCTTGGCTGAGCTGCACCCAGTAGACACCGTCGTAACGCCGACGATCAGCGTTGTCCTTGGCCACTTGCTGAGCAACCAGTGTGCACACCGTCGTTTTGCCGACGCCCCCCATCCCGAGGGCGCCGACCACACAAGCGCACATACCCTTCTCCGACTGCGGCGGCTCGCGCATCACCATCTTCAGCAACCGACACCACGGCTGAGCAGCATGGGCGTCACCCCACTCGGCCATTAAAGAAGGCGCAAAGCGCAACGAACAGCCTCGGGCGTATGCTTAAGCGCATTGTTAAATACTCTAGCTATCGCTATCAGCTACATGAAAGAACATGCATGAATGCCACATGTAGCACACCGTACATGCCCGAGGCACAAACCATCCCCGCGCCACCTCGTGCGCTCCCCCGACAAGGTCATGAGACAAACGACGTTTAGTCACAAACGCTACTCGCACCACCCAACGACCAACTCAAAAGAGAAGCGCTCCCGCGCACGCGACATACATCCTTGACCAAACGACAGCGGCGCCCCGTCACCAAGCTGCCGAGCCGTCACCGCCGTGAAGACGCCACAATCGTCGTCTCCAACTTGCTGCGGTGACCGGTCCTCGTGGTAGACATACTTGACGCGACGCGCCCCGACCGCTCGCCCGCACCGGTTTGACTCGTACCGCAGCCAACCTCCGGTCCGGAGCGCCGCACGCCGCGACGCGCCCCCCTTCGAGTCATACAACTCCACCACCAGTGCTGCCGGGTTGATGACCGCCAGATACCAATGCCCGTTGCCCTCATTGATTGGCACAAAGAGCAGCCGGTAGTCAAAGACATTCTGCCCGTGTAGGTGTGCGACCGACGTCGACGGGTCCTGTCGAAACAGCCCACCGGCAATCGCCTGGTAGAAGTACGGGGACATGAACAGACACCTCCTTACCTCTGGGTTGACAGCGGCGACGCGAAAATTGCGAGCCTGCAGCAGCGTGAAGAGGCAGAAGAGCGCGTCGCTCGACAACCACCCATCCGGCAGCAGCGTCCGTAGGTCAAACCGCGTCAATGAGCCTGCATGCTCAAACGTCCTCACCACCACGTCCCTGCCAACGTCACCGGACGCCAAGTCACGCGCCCGATCCACCAACACACGCTCCCGCACAGACAACGCAGCAAAAATGTCGTTGCCCGCATTCACATCCACAACCGCAATAGCTGCCAAAGCCTGCCCCATGGCCGCGCCCCGCGCCTTCTTGAGAAACACGGTATCAGCCGGCACGCCGCACAAATCGGCAGCGCGACGCGGGCGACGACCAAGCACCGGAACGGTCGTGGAAGCCGCCGCACCTCGCGGCTTATCAGCCGTAGGCCGCCACCGACAACCGCCTACGTCTGCCGCAGACCCGACCGCACCACGTTGCCCGACCTCGCAACGCCGTCGGCAGCTGGTCCCCGAGCTGACCGCAACGGCAGCATCACCGTCACACCGCGCCTCCGTCGAAGGACATGCACCACCAGCACCTGACGCAACAGCCGCATCACTGCCGACGGCTGCCCAAAGGTCCCCATTTCTGACAGAGGCCAGAAATGTCCCGCACGCCTCCACAGTGGCAGCCGACAGTCTCAGAAGCCGAGAATTCTCGGCGACGAGCGCCGCGCTCGGCTTGTACAGCGCAGCGAGCGACCGCGAGAGCGGCTCCAACAAGAGCAACTGGCACAACTTCTGCGGCCGCGACAGCATGAGGTAGGCGGTACACGACGGGCAGCGCTGCCCCGGCCACGTGGGTATGCACAAGCCCTCAACGGTGCGCCCTTGGACCTTGTATGGCGTCATCACCAACCCAGGGGTCAGCGGGAACTGCACGATGTTCAGCGGCACGGACACGTCGCCTGCCGCCTTTCCCAGGCACACATTGCCGCTGAACTTGGACATGACGACAGGAAACATGTCGTCTCCGAAACAGGCCGGCGTCGACGGCAGCCGCCGCCGCGCGTCCACGGCGCCCGCCACATTGATCCACACAATCTCCGCTGGCGCAGACGGCACCAGGATGACGCCACCACCCGACGCCACGACCTCCTTAAACGTCGTACCGGCTGGGAATTGCAGCCCCTCGACCACGCCGCGCGACCCATTTGCTACTCCGAGCTCCGTCGCCAAGTTCTTGGTCACCAGGATGGACAGCCCGCAGTGAAGGTCCAGCACCATCTCTAGGTCCCCGGTGACCTGGCTGGGCAAGCTCAACAGCACCTCACGCTCCAACGTCGACAGAGCCCGCCCCCGGCTTTGTACCCCGGCAAACAAGCGTACGACACGCCGGGGCATGCGACGCGCGATGGCCGACATCAACAACCTTGTGACGTGCGTCCGCGCCGTGTTGGTGAAGACGATTGTGGCCACGTCGGCCGCGATCACCTCGCACGCCTTGTCCACAGACACGACGAAGGTGTTGAACCGCGCAATGGACTCCTCCGACCATTCACCCCGCCGTGCCGCCGCGACCATCAGCTGATACTCACGGTCCTTGCTCTGCCGCACGTTCTCCGTTAGCATCACGACAGACTCAAACAAGCGCCAAAGGTGGAAGCCGCGGCGCTGCTTCTGCATCCGCGGCGTCAGGGGCACCGGGTCTCTTCCCGACAGCCCCGACGCCGGCTCCACGACCGTGCCGTCGCACCCGCCACCGGGTACACCCAGCAGGCCGGCAGCCCGCTGCTCGTCGGAGGGCGACTCCACGCCGACCGTGGCACATCCGCAGGAGCCCGCCGCCGCCGCCGCCGCCGCCGCCTTCTTTACCGATGCAGCGCTCCTGCGGATGAAGCGCCTCGCAGCGGACGCCAACGCCGCGTTGCGTGCTCTCTGCTTGCGCACCTTGTCCACGTGCGCGGCGACCGAGTCCACAAAGAGGAACGAGGCCCCAATCGGTGGCATCTGGAAGTAGTCACCGGCCAACACCACGTGCAGGCCCCCAAAGTCCTGGTCGCGCTCCATCAACAACCGCAACCGTGCCTCCGTCTCAGCCAACTGCTCCGCGGAGAGCATCGATACCTCATCAATAATCACCATAAGCGTGCAACGAAAGCCGGCGCGTTGCTGCGCAGTCGGCATCCGCGGCGCCCGCCGCCCCTTGCCGGAAAGCTGCACAAGCGAGTGCAGCGTTGAGCCGCCAATGGAGGTCGCCGCCAGCCCCGTGAAAGCTGCCGTCACCACCGCCCGAGGCCGACCCCAGCTCGCGCAGAAAAACGACACAGCGTCAATCACCCGTGTCTTGCCCGTGCCGCCCTCCCCACCAAGGTAAAACAACAGCTGCGACACAGCGCGTCCTGCACCAGGACCACCAATCACCCCCTGTGGCGCCGGCGGGGGCACGAGATGCTCTGGTGTGGCCCCGTCGGCGCTGACAGCCTCTAAGTCTCGAAGCATCGACCGACCGACCGACAGCGAAATCAGAGAAAAAGCCGCCATCTGCAGCTTGTTCAGCGAGAACATGGCGCCGACCTCGCCGATGCTCAACCCTGGCGGCACGACCTCTGGGATGCCCGCCTTCCGTGATCCAGCTTTTGTAGGCATCTGCACGTCGCATAACGCCGCGGCCAGCGCCTCCACGCTCATGTACGGCGCCTTGCCATCGCCACCGACACCACCCGCCGCCCGGCTTGGGCTCGACTCGTCGTCCACGCCCATGTCTTCACCGTTGCGGACCTTGGCGCACATAGCGGCCGCCTCCTTCTCCACAATGGCCGGGGATACGCGCAACGCTGACGACGCACATGGCATGCCCGAACCGTCCGCCGGCCCGTCAACCTCATCGCTCTGCAGAACACCAGCCTCCACAAAGTCGCCCCCAGACGAGAATAATGACCCCACGAACGAGGAAACACCCCGGCACAAAGCGTCCTGCAGGAATCTTAGCGCCCCCGTCGCCACCAACCGCGCCACAGCCGGCTCCCCGCTTCGACGCGACGCCGCCACCGACCCACTGGCATCGTCAATCTCCTGCTCCATGGCGCCCGCCCAGTTGACCGCCTGCCCCCCCTCCGGGTCCAAAGAGTCGGGCCCATCGTGGCAGTTATCTTGCAGCACCTCCGCGCCCCCATTCGCGACGCCACCGTCATCGTCTTTGGCCCCAACCGCCGCGGCGTCCTCAGCAGCCTCCGCGTCTGCCGCATTCTTCGCGTCATACCAGGATTGCATGATGTCCATTTGCGCTTTGGAGGACAAATCAAACTCGTGCGCCTCGTATGCCGCCCACCAGACGCCCGCACCAGACAACAGGAGGTCCCGCCGCTGTCGCCACGGCGCAAAAAGGATGAGCGCTATCATGCCGTACGTCTCCTTTGACGCGTCGCTCGTGTTCTCGTGCCGGTCCGGCAGCCGAGGACCGAACACACGAGGCACGCACCGGTGGGCTCGTTGCCGCACCCCGTGTGTCTCAATGAGAGGATGCGTCCCGGTGTACTCCAGTATATTGTCCGCCCCACCACGGTCACCGTCCTCACTGGACAAGCCCATTGCCGAGCGCTCCCCGCCCGAAATTGCCGCGCGATGCCGTCGATGTCTCGGTGGGAGCTTGACCTGCTCAAACAGCTCCACGTACGAGTACCAGTTCACGTCATCCAGCTCTGCCGGCCGGCATGCGTACTCCGTGTACGAGTCCAGCACGACGACTTGCCGACGGCGCCCGTGACAACCCCCCTGCCCGCGGGTCGACTGGGCCTCATGGCGCCGAGCCGCCCCATCCACGCCACTTCCGGCCCGATCGACGCAATCGTCCGACACCGACAAAGCATCTCCGTCCCCACGACGACGCATCGCCTCCCCCTCACGACCTCCTGCCCCACCACCTTCAGAACCCCTTGCACCCCCCGACGTGCTCGACGGCCGGTGCAACCGCAACACCCCGCTGATGGCATCCCCGCGGAAGCGCTGCATCGCCTGCGCCAACATCAAAGGCGCAAAAGAATGCGAGCAGATCTTTCCCGGGTGGCCCAGAACATGCAACGCCGCCAACTGCGCCGGGATCTGCTGGCGAGACGACGCGTTGTATGCCATAGACAGCACGCGCCGCGTTGCGGTGTCCACGTCCGCTGACGCACCAAGCCGCTGCTCAGCGACAAGCTTCTTCTCAAACCAGGCCACCGCATCCATGGTGCCGGGCTCCATGTCCTGCTGTGCCTTGGTGGCGTACTTCAAAATGTAGTACACCACGGCCTTGGCCTTGTCGTTGAAGAGCACTCGTACGTCCACGTTGCATCGGGTGACAACCGACAGCACGGTGTTGAACGGGTTGACATACTCACACCCCAACGGCCGGCGCGGTGCAAAAGACCCTTCCTGTATCCCGCCGTCCGACAGCTTGCGAGGGAAAACGTAGCGGCAGAATCCCGCCTTTGCCGCCGCACCCTTCTTGAAGCACGAGTCGACATGCTTCCAGCTGTGAAGCTGGACACGGCACAGTAAGGCCTGCACCAAGGCCAAACCACCACGTGCATAGCCATCCCGTGGGCACCACGCGGCCAGTGTCGGCCAACCACTGAAAATAGACAGGCGCTCCTTGTCCAGTGGTGCCACATCAAACCACTCAGGGGCCTCCACCTCTCTCACCCCGTCCCCATCGCCATCACGCGACAGCACCGAGCTGCCCTGGTAGGCGTCACGCTCCGCCGCCGACGGCGTCACCATAACGCCCATCGCCGACGGCCGCGCCAAGCGCTCCGTCGCGAGCGCCGACCGCTCGCCCGACAGCGCGGCCGATCCGGACTGGCGCAATAGCGGCGACTGCGCCGCAAGCGCCGACACGCCTCCTGCGGCAGCACTGAGTTCAGAGCTCACCGCCCTGGCCTGGTCAACCATAAGATGAGACGAACCCCTCGCAGACGCAAACGACCGCTTCTCCCGGGCTCGATGGCGACGTACTTGTTGCGCCAGGATCTCCGTGGACGTCAGCCGTCCGTGGCAGTCGTCGCGTGTGCACACAGCCACATACGGCTCCCGCGCAGACGTCGCCTGCTTCCGCTGCGCAGCCATAGGCACGTCCCGGGCCACCACTACACCGCTGCACACGGGGCACGCGACAGCCTCGTCGGACAATGGAAGCACCGCGCTGGAGACGCTGTCAGCCCACGTCAAGAAGCGCTCGCAGAAGGCAGGGTCCGACTGGAGCGCCTCCGTGATCTGCTCCACCGTCGGAGGCATGCCGCGCACCCACACGAGGTTGTGCGCGTGAAGGGAGCCACGCCCCTGCGTCTCCACGACGCCAAAGAACGCCTTGACAATGCCAAACACGCCGCCTCCCTCCACGGCCCGCTGTGCATCCGCATCCCACCCCAACAACACGCGCACAATCACACCCAAGGTACGCTCAAAAAATCTAGCGTCAGCGACCGGATCCTTACTCACCACCTTGAGCCGCACGCTATGGCTCAACACGCCCGACGTGTCCGTATCAAAAAACATATCCGCGTCCACCGCACCGGCGTAGAACATCACCGTCAAAGAGTTGACGTCGTCCGGCGTCACGGTGAAGAAGAGGTGAGGGAATCCAAAACGCGTGGTCAACGCATACGCTTCTTGCCGCCACACCGCCCGCTCCTCATTGGAGCCCGGGTACCGGCTCATCGTCGCAAATACCTCCTTCATGAATACGGACGCGCCGGTAGGGTCGCCGAGAGGAACCGGATTGCAACCTCGTCGACGTGCCTCCCTCCCCGCCTCCTGTCGCTCCAAGTGCGACTTGAGCTCAGCTACGGTGAGCCTCGCAATCGGCTGGTGCACGGCCGGACGGAACCGCACGTGCAGTGCACCCCTCGACAGCATCGTCGCCCGCCCAACCATGTCATAGGAGACGAGGGGGAACAGCTGGTGTTGCGCAAAACGTCTGCTGCCGTCCATCGCCATCCGCCGACACCACGAGCGCAAAGACATAGGCACGGCCCGGCACTCATCCGGACCCCCACGACCAAACGGAAACAGCTCAGGAAAACAGCCTGCCACCGTACCCGCGGCACGATCGGAGAGCAGCGGACCCCCACGGCGCACGACAAACGTGTTCTCAAATGCCCGACGCTCTCGCGCCGCCTCCGTTGCCGGTGACATGTTAATCATCGCCGATGATGACATGGACAACTCAGAGCTGGATGCGACCGACCTGTCCACGCGCTCCACATGCGCCGCCCCCGCCACGTCTGACCGAGCCCGCAGGACGTCCGCGTCCACACCCCCAGGCATCTGCACGTCCCCCCCCACAACCACACCGCGCGGCAACGCGCCCCCATCATCGTCGGACAACGAGGCCAGCGCCTGCTCATCCACGGTCACCGACTTGTAGAGGTGGTTGTGCTCCTTGAGGAATGCTAGCATCCCAGCAACCACGCCGCGCCGCACCGTGAAATGCCGCCGTAGCGCCACCTCCGCTGCCGGCGTCCGCTCCCCCGCGAAAACGACACGCATCACTCCGTCGCGGCCTACGTCCCCGACCACCCGGGGCAGCCGCTCCGCAGGAGCAGTCCTCCCAACGTCATAAAAGTAGGAGTGCCCCTTCAACTCCCGCTGCTTGCTGCAAGGCAGCACGTGGATGCCCGCCTTCACCGCCACCAACGCCACCAGGTTCATCTCCACGCGCGTGGCCGACTCCATCTGCTCCGGCGGCTCCCCAGTTGCGTTGGAGTTTGCCAATGCAAACTTGGGCGTGCGCAACCCCTGCCGCCGGAGGCTTCGCAAACAGGTCTTACACATCACGTACCTCCGCTGCGCCGCGGGTGCCGACGCCCCGCTGTCGGACGAGCACGACGACACGCCCTCCTCGGCCGACATGTCCCCCTTCTTGTTTAGACGCTCAATCGTCTTGCGGCAGCTCACAACGCCGAGCCTGGACAACATCATGCCCGCTAATGACGGCGACAATTCCGACAAATCATGATGCTGCACGACGGGCGCTGGCAGGTCCGCCGCCGGCGCCAGCCGCTGCCGCATGTGATGTAGCGGTAGCTGCCGCAGCAGCAAGACACGATACCGTCGTACCAGAGTCAACTGCTGGCAAACCAAGCACACCACTTCCCCACCGATGCCGTAGTAGCCCATCGCCCTGCTGCAACGCGCATAGATGTCCGCCGCCTTCTCGTCTGACATTGACGACAAGACCCGCTGCTCATCCATCGCGTCCCCCGTCTCGTCCGACACGTGACGCACGTCGCCCGTCTGCGCGCACCGTGGAGAGACGTGTCGTCGGGAAGGACGTGCTGCATCGCCACCGAGCCGAGCGCGCTCAGAGCTCGACTGCGACGAGCCCAACGCGACCGCCACCGCTCCCCCCGTCCGCGCCAGCTTCAATTCCGCTCGCTTTGCACGCATGCGCAGCCGGTTGACTTCCCGCTTAGCGGCCTTCTCCACCTCCGTCAGCGTCCGCCGCGGCTTTCCCGCACCTGACTGCTTGCCACAAACCTCCGGGGTGCCCCCCTTCGACGGCACCTCCACGCATGTGGACTGGGACGACCTCAAAGACAACGCGAGCCGGCCGCCCATCTGCTTCTCCTTCAGCACCGCCCGCGCCGCGCGCATACGCAGCCGGTTGGCTTGGCGGGCGGCCGCCTTATCTGCCTCCGACTGCTGCGCCCGACGCCTGCGAAGAGCCAGCCGGCACCGCACGCGATGGGCCTCCTCCGCGAGACGCAACTCCGCGGCGTGCCGGGCAACAAGCCCCTCCGCGGTTTCAACCGCCAGCCGCACAGCATCCGACGTACACTCGCCGCCATCTTCAACAGCAATCAACTGCTTGGCCGCCTCTACGGCCGCGGCCACCTCCTCCTGTGTCGAGACGCCGTTCCCGCCCCGACCAACCAACACCTGCGCGGCTGCGACCGCCTCACGCACGGCTTCCTGAGTGGCAACGCCGTCGCCTGCCCAACCAACCAGCGCCTTGGCGGCCTCAACCGCCACGCGGACCGCCTCCTGCGTCGAGGCGCCATCGTGGTGCCGACCCATCACCGCCTCTGTCGCTTCCACAGCTGGAAGCACCACAACCTGGGTGGATAACCCTCCCACCCCATGTTCGTCCTGTTCCATTCCCCGCCGTCGCGAGCCAAGCTCCAGACCGCAGCCACCTCCAGGGAAGGCTATGACCAGCCACGGCGGCGACCCCAACCACACTGACACAACGCACCACGCACGTCATCACCCCACCGGCCACGGGACCACGCTCAAAGGTCCCCCTTGGCCGATACAGCCGGACGACCATGCCAAGACCACCCCCCATCCCGGCCAACTGCCCACCAACAGACGATGGACCACGAAGCTCCCCGTGCCGCACCGACACCACACCCCACCACAGAACCGCGCGCGCCCTCCCACCCCCAAAGAAACCGTTACCGAGTAACAATCGCCACTACCGCCTGGTCCTCCCGTGGCGCCTCAGCCCACAGAAAAAGGCGCCATCGCACGGCGCCCCTCTACTCCCGCACACGCACAGGCCCCACACTCCCCCTATCCACTCAGCACCGCCCCAGATCAGGCCACCTCACACCATCCCGCTGCGACTCCTCCTCTGGACATGGGAAAAGGCGCCAAGAAGGGCACCCCGACACCACCGCCTCGTGGCGTCGGCCGGAAGCGCCATCGCACGCGCCGCACTGCGCCCGCGCGCGAAATGTCGTTCAGGACGCATCGAGACCAAACAGTCCGACACTGCACAGCAGCTGTGACCACCGCCACCCGCCACCCGTCCACCACGCCTGACCGACGGACACCAAGCCAACCTGTCCGGTCCGTCCTTTCGACCGTTATCGCACATATTCTCGACGAACCCGAGGGAAAAACACTGTAACCCTGCGTTCTCTCGTATCTGCCGATCTATCATCGAGACATCATAAGCGCTGACCTCGAGCTTCCGGCTACGGCCCCCTACACGTCCATCACGCGACCAAGACGCGGAACCGACAAAATGCCCGCCCCCGCATTAACTGTAACGAGGCAGCTGGCCCCCCAGATTGCCCGCCCATGTCCGGACCCGTCCGATCAGACGGGCTCTGATCCAACCCGTAGACACCCTCCCAATGACCGACCGACCTGAGAAAGCACCACCAGCAATAACCCACCTCCTCTGTGCCAGCACAAGTCGCAGCATTCAAAACTCGCCCACCTCCACGCTCTCCATGCCAACTACTATCCCCACCCGAACAGACTGCATCATGAGCGACCATGACGCCCTCTGCTTCACTCCCCCTCCGCAACAATCCCCAGCAGCGGACCTGACTGACGGCAGCACCGCCACGTCCTCCCCCGAGATCATCCCCTCACCCCCCCGTTCTCCTCCGCCACAACTTCCCCGCACGGACCTGCAAGCGCTTGACCTCCACACCACGCCCATCCAACCCGACGGGGCTGGCGTGGACGACGTCCCCGCGATGACTGCCCCACCGCCTGCCTTTCCCATGGATAACCACGTCGTCCCCGCCATGCCTACGACCGACGGAACCGGCACCACGTCTCCGCCACCTCACCGGACCGCTACACGACCTTCCATGTACACGGACGCGGCCCAGCCGGCGCCGACTGACAACCACGGTCGCTGCTACGCCACGTTCCTGCCCCCCTCAACGCCAAAGCAACGTCTGGCCAACACGCAGCACTGGGACAACATCTTTGCCAACGCCCGTGCAGTGCTTGGGGAGCGCGACGGCCAATTGACCCCCGACGCCGTCAAGGACTACCCGCCTCCTCTTGCGCCTGAGAAACCAACCCCGCTTGGTGCAATGCCGCTTGCAACACGGCCTCACGTCTGTGCCACACCACAAGGCACGACCAGTCCTCCTGCTCCACCCAAGCGCGACCAGCATCTGCCTGCCGCGGCCCCGACGGCTCCAATGGCACCTCCATCGTCAGCCGCCCATGAAGAGGTGAAGCAGCAGACGCATCACGCTGGCAAGCAACCTCGCTCACCCAAGGCACCCCAAACGCAACCCAACATGCTACACAGACAATCGTCCGACCACCCCAGGACAGCGCCTGTCAACACTACGACGATCGCCACCACGCATAGTGACGATGAGGCCTGTGACGCTGCCTTGACGCTCTGGGAGACCCAACAACGACGACGGGCCGCGACTGCGAGTTCTCCTACTGGCGGCCTCGCCAACCACGACATGCCCATCTCGGCAAGCGACGAGGAGGCTTGCGCTGCTGCGCTGGACATCTGGGAGACGTCCATGCCACAACGGGCCGCAGACGTGCCTCCTACAGGTCCCGTTCCCGCCGCACCGACAGCTGCAGCCAACAAGAGCTGCGACGACGCCTGCGTCCAACTCATGGACGTGTGGGACACGCTGGACGGCACGCCCCAAGAGAGGGTGCGCAAGGCCGCTGCTATCATAGAGAACCTCCAACGCACCGCATAGCCTAGGTGCGCGACCGATATAGAAGTTAGCCTAGTGGTCTTCGGGAGGGATATAGGGCTCACTTGTGCCATACTGGTTGAGTTTCAACTGGTCTGAGCGCTTGGAGAATGACTGGATGAGTGGTGAGTCTGGTGTCGTAGTGCTGATGCAACGAGACCGACTGTTCTGGGCGTTCCTTTCTTCAAATCGCTGCAACCTTCACGTACTCCCGAGATTCGTCGTTGCGCTTCGCCCCTTTTTAATGACAGTTCTCGACAGCGACTTAGAATCACAATTATGATAAAGATCTCATCCCAGTCAATCGACCACCGCGGTTGCGCGATGCGGCGATCCCGCGTCCCTGGCGCCACACCTACTCTGCTTTCCACAGCGACAGAAGTACCCCTCACGGACCCCTCCACAGGTCTCCCTGACGACCCCCAGAGACGACCACCTCAGCTGCCCCACGGCCGCGGCTGCGACGGTGGCTTTTGTTGGCGTTGGGTGGTACAGTCGGCTGCCCATATCCGCGTTGTGCAGGACAGTCCCTGCCCGCGCCTGCTCGGATCCGCTGCTTCCCATCCCTTCTTCTGTTCCCGCCCTACGCCTTTCTCGTCAAACCTGCCTCGGACAACCACCACCCACGACCTTGTTACGCCTGTAGCACCAACCCCCAACTCCCCTAAGAGCTCTCTACCGCTGGCGCGTCGCCAGTGCCGCGTCCCCGCCGTGCGTACCGGACAGACCGCTTGCCAACCTATGTTTCTTCTTTCTGCTTCCCCACGCTCCCTTCCCCTGCCTAGTCCGACACCACAACACCCACCAACGCCGTCCTTGCTTTCCGGACTGTAGCGACTGCCATGGGCCGAACCAAGAAGACCGCCGTCAAGACCGTTCCGACCCCCAAGCGCAAGAAGCTGCCCGTCAAGTCGCCACGCCAATCTCCGTGGAGCTGTGTCCGACTACCGAAGCCCCGGTACCGCCCCGGCACGGTCGCCATCCGGGAAATCCGGCGATACCAGGAGACGGTGACGCCGCTCCTGCCCAAGCTCCCCTTTCAACGCGTCGTGCGAGAGATTGCCCAGTACCACAAGATTGACGTGCGATTCCGAGCGGACTCGGTGCTCGCACTGCAAGAAGCCGCCGAGGCCTTCCTCATCGACTTGTTTGAAGACACCGTCTTGTGTGCCGTACACGCCAAGCGCGTGACTATCACGGTGAAGGATATGTCGCTCGCCCGCCGCATCCGTGGGGGCCGCAACTTCGAATGACAACATGCCTCTTTCTGCCTCTTTCCCATTGAATAAACACACCTTAAGAAACAACACTCGCATACAACAATGTTGTCCGACTTAAGATCCCGCCTGCAACACCGCCCTGATCGACAACCTCCAGTTGGGCATCCTGATTCCCTCTGACATGTCGCGCACATCGCCGCCCACACAGGAACGGCGCCTGAGCTCTACACCGTATGGTACCCACAGAATGGCACCTGCTCCCTCTCTGCCCGCCCCACCCCCAGCCCTACTCAACACACCTTCACTTCCTCACAAACACTATTGCCAAAGAAGCAGAAACCAACCGTGAGACAAGTTCCCGGTCTTCTCCGTGCAGCGGCCATCACTTCTCCGCGAGAACCTGCACCTCATTCCCAACCGTCCACACCCCCCTCATCGTCCATCAGGAGTCAGAAGGTCTCGCATTCCATACATGACACCCCCTCTCGCCGCTCCCCAACCTCGTTTCAACACCACGGCTGACCGCGGTTCTGCCGTGACCCTCAGCGCCCCGCCACAGTAGCACGCCGACCTGCCCCTGCGACAACGGCCGCGGCGGCCATCCCCCCTGCCGTGACCCCACTGTCGCCGCCCACGACGGTCTCATCACCGCTGCGCGCGGCGCACCCCACACGAAGACCACACGGGCCACGTCAGCGGCGGCGGCCACCGCTCGAGATGAGGCGGTGCCGTCCACATACAGAGCCACCACCGCGGCGGTGGCCGACGGGGCGAGCCGAACCGCCACCGCCGGCCGCAGCCGCAGGACGGGGGAGGGGGGGAGGAAAGGTGCACCGCCGGCGGCGACGCCGACGCCGCCCCCGTCGTCGGCGTGGTTCGCGCCGGCAGGGCGCCGCCGCTCGCGACACTGGGTGTTCGACAGCCGTTGGTGGCAATGGCGGCGGGGGGAGCGGTCGGCGGCGTCGCCGGCGGGGGCGGGGAGGGGGCAGCCGTGCCGCCGCGGCGGTCATGACGGGCGGTGCGTGCCCGACCGTCCCGCCGACCACCAACCACAAGGCTGCGGGCCGACGCCCCGCCGCGACCACCACGGACGAGAACTTTCGTAGTACAGGTCCGAAAGTAAACACACACACGCGGGTGCACACACAGTTTTGGCCATGACTGCGTCGCGCACGCGGGCCAGAACGCCCTGAGCACGACCCCCAGTTTCCGACTTTGCTGCTGGCTCTGCAAACCCAGAAACTTTTACTGCCGAAACGATGCGATCATGCCCACCGCCAGGCCCCCACCAGAGCCCGCTACCAAACCATCTGGCCGTCGTGGCACGTTGCAGGCTCGAACACCCAATGTGTGCGACACGTTCGCGATGATCTCTCGTCCATCATTCCAATGAAGACGCAAACCGCTTCATGCTCACCGGCCCCACGGCCCGCTTCACAAACAAACTACATACGGACACTGCGGACCCCGTATGAAAGCATCCTACAGCAAAAAACACGACGAGGAGCGCTCGAGGAAAGCCTACGACACGGACAAAGACAGCAAGGCCTCGCATCCAAGTTTCGTGCACGATCGCCGGCGTTCGCTGACGTGGCATGCCCACTGAACACCCTTCCGGGCAACGTTGCGCTCATGACCGTGCCCACAACCAATAGGATCACGTCTGTGCTTCGATTTGAAAATCTGCTTGCCGGCAGATTGAAATGAAACACACATTTTCACGCGTGCGCACACACTTTAGTTTTGGCCATCCTGACAAGTACAGCCTTGTAACCTCGGCTGGACAATGCGGTCCGTCACCGTCGGCACGGCGAGCAGCGCCTGTGCGTCATCGATGCACTCATCATGTGCGACACGCGCCGCGTCGGTGGTCTGCTTCATGTGCTGGGCGCTGACGTTCAATGTGGTGGTGGTCTGGAGGGCTGCCACCGCCACCCTGCACGCCTCCACCTCGTCCACCAGCGACAGTGCCTCGATCCTGCCAGCCGCGATGGCCGCCTCCCGCACTACGGCAGTCTTTGACACGGAGAGGTGAAGCAGCTTCCCCACCAGGACGTCCAGGTCGGCAGCCACCACGGCCACCTCGTTCAGCAACGTCGCCGCGTTGACCGACCCCGCCTCGTCGAGACAGACAACGGCAGGGAGCAGGTGCGAGCACAGCACGCTCGAAAGGCTCTGCACCTTGCGCCGGAGTTCCTCAGTAAAGCCACGCATGGACGCCGCCGCCGCGCACACGCGCACAACCGTGGCCAGGGCCCCAACCACAAATGCCACGCACGAGCCCGCCGACGTGACCGCATTGAAAACCTCGTCACAGATGACAGCCGTGACAACACCCGTGAGGGCGGCGGGGGCGCCCGAGCCAACGAACTTGCCGACTGCGTCCGACAGCGCCCGCGCCCCGCCCACCCACGGGCGCGCTGAGGGCCCCGCGGCGCTGCCCCCCCCGACCGGGGGCCCCCCCAGCGCCCGCTGCCAAACCACCGACAGAGGCGCGGCGCGCATGACCAGTTGGCGCTTCCACTCGACAGCGTCGCCCTTGCTCTCCGCCACAAAGGTGGCTGGATTAAAGGCCGGTGGCGACTGGGGCGAACGGACCTCCACCACCCAGCCTGACTCGGCCCGCACCCCCTTTCGGGCCGCCGATGCCGCCCCCGTCCCGCCTCCCCCGGCGGGCTGCACCCGGACGTCAAAGAAGCGGGTGCCGTCGGGCGCGTCACGGCGCAGGGGTAAAAAAACCCAGCCCCGCCGCTCGCCAGCCGCTGTCGGCAAGGGGCGCCCGGGCACGGGCGTCACGTCACCGGCAGACACCGTACAATAGTGCAGGCCGCACTGCAGCCAAACGTCAACGGCGGGCTGCGGTTCGGGCACTGGTCCCCCGAAACACTGGCAAACTGCCTTCTTCCTGCGGCCGCTGTTGTGAGGCAGGCGCAGGCGCCCCGCAAACGGGAGCAGCAGGTCCCGCCACGCCTTCGTTTCATCGTCGCCTGGGAGGTGGTAGTTGCGCGGCACCACCGGCGTCACCGTCGACGCGCTGACATTGCTGGTCGATGCCGTGGAGCGCGGAAGCATCGTGCCGGAACAGGAAAAAAAAATGGCGCACGGTCGACACGCGTCCCGCCCAGGTCTCACGGCCAGAGG
>Ga0114955_1000609_pt1 | contig 16797 bp, 25 predicted proteins | sample Porto_5metaG_FD_87302 | JGI IMG/M metagenome (GOLD analysis project Ga0114955, IMG submission 87302) | Marine algal microbial communities from Porto, Portugal - Porto_5 metaG | ecosystem: Host-associated > Algae > Red algae > Unclassified | place: Portugal: Porto | collected 2015-02-02 | reverse complement strand
GGGCCCCCCCCCGTCCCCCCCCCCCCCCGAAACCCCCCCCCCCCCCCCCGTTCTCCCCGACAATGCCAAGGAGCTCATCGTCGCAGACCACGACGGCGTCACCCCCGTCTCCACCACTACCACCACCCCCGCTTCCACCAGCGCTGCCGTCATCACCCCCGTCACCCGCGTCGCCCATCTCGACTTGGGCCTCCGCCACGCGGGAAAGCCAGTCAGCACAGATACACGCCTTGCGCTCGAAGTGCTTGACGACGGACAAGTGGAAGAACTTGGCCATTGGACGGTGGTTGGTCTCGCTGTCCGGCGCACCGCGCCCCATCACCCACAGGTTGATTATCTCCGCGAGGGTCCTCATCTGCACGATAAAGTGGTCCTGTCGCAGATGGGTGAGGTGCGTCTTAAACGCCTCGTTGAGCGAGTGCCTGCTCTAGACGCAAGCCAAGCGGTGGTTGTGACTTAGCGACGGGTACTTGTTGGCGTCGAAGACTCACGATCACTTGTGCTTGTCGCCGACGTTGTGCAGCCGGTCCACAAAGCAGTGGCACCTGGAGGCGTTGAGCAGCCATGGGAGCCGGCGCTGCGCGCTACGGGCTATCTGGACAGCCGTGTAAAACAAGACGACGCTGGGAAAAAGTGGGACGCGCTGAACCAGGGTGGCCAGCGCGTGTGCGGGGCTTTCGGCCTCGACCAGAAAGTCAAAGCCCACGAGCAGAACGCATCGGCAAAGGAAGTTCTCAACGCCAAACGTGAACACATCCGATGTGATGTAGCCGTCCCGGCAGTCTCCGGCCCCCAGCACGCGGTCGAGCTCGCGCTCCAGCGCGTTGGGGCCGGCCGCCGCCTTGGCTGCCCGGTCCGCGTTGACCTTGTCCGTCTTCGCGTCGGTGATGTACGGCCCCACGGCGTCCAAGTCCGGGAAGACGTGGCCGGGTCGCGTCTCGAGCGCCTGCGCCACCGCCTTTCTGACGGAAAAGCGGCTGGCGCTGAGCAGCGGCGACAGCATCACGGTGGAGGGCTGCACGGACGCCCACGCGCTGCTTTGCTCCACTGACGCATCCTTCCAGTCCGCCTCAATGGCCAGGGAGACGGGAGACGCCAAAGAGCGCCACGTGGTCTCCCATAGCGTGTCGACGCTGTCAGTGAAGAGGAGCAGCTCGCCAATGGCGCATAGCAGCAGCGGGTCCGCGTCATCGGCATTGCCCACCAGCCGCAAAAATGGCCACACGATCGCCACCGACTCAACGGCGCCGGCGGCCGACAACCGTTCGCTGGTGGTGTATGAAACGATCAGCTGCTGTGCCAAGTCCCTGACGGCGGGCCTGTCTAGCCCCGCAAACGCTCCGACGACCGGCTCCTCCAAAAACATGTGAAAAAATGCCGCACGATGCCCCACCGCTCCCGCGTGGACGCGGCGTCGTCCGAGCCCTCTACAGCCTCGTCCACTGCGCGGAACGCGTAGGTGACTGTGCCGCGGCGCGCCGCGACTGACGCTTGCAACTGCTCAACCGAGGCAGCTCCATTGACCCCGGTGGGCTGCTCGTCTACGTCCGCGTCGCTACCGTCGCTGCCCCCCCCGTCCGCTCGGATGCCCAGCTGACGCGCCACCGCGGAAATCTGTAAGAAGGAGAAAAAAAGGGCACCGCACGCCCAACGGACGGTGGCCGGGTGGGAGGTGACGTGGCCGGCGATCTGTGCCTCATCGTTGAGCAGCCCGGCCGTACTCAAGGACGAGAGAGCCCTGTACTCCTCCTGTGTCAGACGCAGGGGCCAGTCAAAGGCGGCGGCATTGCTGCGTGTTCGCACAGCGGAGCGCGCGGCCGCAGAGCTCAGGCTGCAGTCAATGTCGACGTCCATCCTCGTGGTGCTCAAGTCCGTGGTCACCTTGATCAATGGCTCGGACTGGTGCTTCATGACGGAGATGACCTGCCCGTCCTGGATGACTAACTTGTACGTCCGCAGCGGTGACCAGTAGCACCGCCCGCAGCGGAACAGGGAGGCTGGCACGATCAGGGTGCGCGAGTAGCTGTGGATTACCGCTGTGATGGTCTGGCGGGAGAGGCTGTTCCTCCCGACCGGCAGCGCCTTGGTCACCTCCGACAGGAAGCATAGCACGCTTGCTGCAGACGACAGCGAGCTGTGAACGAAAAACACCATCTGGGCCACGACGTCGACGAGCGCGCGTGTGAAAACCGTCTGCGTCGTGGACGCGAACAGCCAGTGCTCCGCGACGTCAAAGAAGACGACCGTCCTGCACACGCACCCCCACCGGTGCATGCTCACAGAGACGCGACCGCGGAGGGTGTGGAGGATGCCGCCCGAGTACTTGGTGGACGTCGCCTGGTATCCCGCCCCGCACGTAAAGCAGGTCGCCTCGTACAGGACGCCATCCAGCAGACGGATGCTACCGTCAGTGGATTGATCGGCGATGCGGTCGTACCGCCCACACGCGTCAATCTCCCCTTGTTATGGCAGCATGTTGCGGCCCCCCCGCCAGCGGGACGCATCGGAAAAGCGCGCGTCCGCCTCGGCTTGGGCGGCGACTTGGGCCCCCTCCGCCAATGGCCGCCGCCGCATGCGGCCTAGCGGCTGCGACAGCAGCACGTCCGCGTCGTGGAACAGCGCAGGAGCGCCAGCGCCGCCCGCGAGCTCGGCGGCGAGCCGGGCCTCCTCGCACGAGTCTTTGACGGCCTTGGCATGCTTTCACTGCCCACGGCTGTGGCAGCTAAGACTTGTGCACGCCGCGCGCATGACCGGCCCCGTTTTGGCCGACTTCTTGCCGACGTGGGGACGCACGGACACCGCACTCCACGAGCCGCCGCACAACACGGCAAAGATGCCCCGCTTCTTCTGCGTCTTCGTGGTGTAGAAGACCTTCTTCTCAGACGTGCCCGGCGTTGAGAATTTGTCCAGCACGGAGTACCTCTCTAGGAGGGCTTCCAGGGTCGTCTCCACGAATCTCGGGACCAGGGACTCGATGGCCTTACGAGGAGCACGGGCGAGTAAGCAATTCGTTGGCTTGCACATCCACTCCCGCATCTCCAGCGACTCGGCGCCACTGCGGCCGCCGCATGAGCACAGGAAGAAGCGGAGGCCGCGTGAACGCGTCAGCCATGTCACCAGCGCGCGCTTCCCCTCGCCAACGACCACCGCAGCACCGCCGCAACCTGCCGACAGGCGGAAAATGGGGGATAGGGCGGCCCCTGTCCGCTCCCCACCGCTGAGTACCACCTCCAGCTCGACCGACATAGTGTCAGCGTACCGGTTGATCGTCGCCAAGGCGCCCGGCCTGTCGTCTGGCTCTTCCGTTAGGGCGGAGCACCGGGCGGCGGCTCCGGCGCCGACAGCTGGGCCGCCACCGCCGCCTCCGCCGCATCCGCCGCCACCGCCACCTCCGCCACCACCGCCGACGCCGCCGCTCCCGCCGTCGCCGCCGCCACTGCCAGCTTGTACCCCCCCCCCGCTCGCACCCTCGCCTGCGCCGCCGCCTGCGTCGCCGGTGTTGTCGTTGATTGACGGGGCCTGCCTCGGATGTCAGCTCCGACGCCGAATGCCTGACGCGCGGTTCACGCCGGGAACGAGAGGGACGCTCGCGGGAGGGCGTGGTACTCGGCGTCGTCCGACGCTCCGGCCGCACTTGGTCGGTCTCCGCAGGAGCATGCTGCCGGAGAGCGCTAGCAAACCGTGCCCCAACAGCGTCGTAAAGGCCACTTGGAAGCTGGAGGGGGTGACCGGCGCCGCAGTGCCGCACCACCAGGTCCATTGCCTCATCTTGTGGGTCCTCGTCCGTCGACATGGCGGCCCTTGAACGCGCAGCAGCGGTTCCATAGGAAGGGGGCGGGGGATAGTGAGGGTAGGGAGCAAGGGCGTCCGCTGCGATGGGGACACAGGAGGTGGTGTGGCGGCATGCGGCCGCTCATCGACACAGTGAAGTCTATGACGCGCGTGGCAGCTGGAGGAAAGGGTCGTGGTGATGGCGGTTGGACAGCAGGCAGACAACAGAGCTCAGCCCCGCAGCGAGACACAAAATATCTACTGTCCTCGCCTGCCCTCGCTGTACTGTCTGGACGTAACTCACACGGTGCCAGGCCGGTGGAATGAGCTAGCACCACCAGCCATTTTCTCGACTGTATTTATGCATGAGGCAGCTGATAGAGGTAGCCCGTGACCTGGTCCCCTGGACAATAGGCCTGGACCGACAGGTGTGAGGCGGTCCTGCTTTCCTCAGTGCAGATGAGTGGTACGAAGGTACAAAAGAGGTCATGGAGGGCACTGCGTGAAAAGAGGGGGGTGAAGTATGCGAAGAGAAGCGACAGACACGGTGACGAGACCATCGCTGCTACACCTCAGCCTGTTTCCTGCGCTTCACTCAATTGGCACTGCGTATCCACGAATGACCACATTAGCTTTCGGTTCATCTGTGACCCAGACTCATACAGGACTGCAGTCGTCGGTATCCGCCGTGGTGCATGCACCGGGGTCGTGCTGCGTCACGATCACAGTGGATAACCAGTACCAGTGGGAGTCAATAGACGACAGTCGGGAGACTGGCAACTTGACCGAGGTTGCTCGATGGATGTGCCACTTAACCCGCGTGGTGGCGTGCCCACCCCAACCACCCCCGATTGCAGTGTGGCGGTCTGGAAGGGAGAGTATCGCGGGAGCCGTGTGTATCTGAATATTCCGACCATTGCAGAGACCACCACTAGTCTCAGGAACTGCTTCCATCTACCCACTGGGTAGCCTCCGCCTGGATGTCCCTCTACCTCACCGCTTCGATTCCCCCAGCTGGTCCATCGCTCTCCATACTCCGACTGTTTGCTGTGATTATGTTCCGTTCATAAACCACCCGGCCCCCATTCATGTGAGCGTATAGTTGCCATTCTGTTGGCCCCAGCATTGGTCAAAACCCGCTCCTCTGCATCATGAAAGCGCTAATTCGGTACGCATCCCAGCCGCACCTGCACCAGTATGGGGGGGCCAGCGACTTTGCGACGGATCCAACATGACTGTCATTGCCCCCTTCTACTCATCGGCACAGCTGTATCTCGTATACCTGGGGCACTACCCACCACCAACAGGCCCCGGGCTGCTGCCCTGCCAGGCCTGGGTCAGGCCGCTCCAAAGCGGAAAGTGACTCCTGTTGCTCGCGTGCAAGCGCTCGAGCAGATGGCAGGTGCGAGTGGTCATGTCACTTTAGTGCTGATGTATTCCGAGCTCAACGTTGCAGGCCGATAGAGGCTCTTGGGCACGCTTTCTGCAGCGTCTGTGCTGGGGTGACTCGGCCGTCGGGAGGAGATGGGATGGACAGTGCCATCCGTACTTTCAACGCTCTCGTACTTAAATACGTCCACATCGATCTACTCTCCGGTTTCGCTTTGATGGAAGGTTCTGACGAACAGCCAATCACAGGGTTCCCCTGGCACACGGCGCGTGAGCGGCTATCAGCGCGTTGTATGGCCATCTGGGCACTATCTCGAGTCCTTTTACTGTCCAATGGCGATATTCCACTAGCGCCTGACTGTCTTGTGAGAGTGGCCACCTGTCACCTGCTGCACCCGTCTGCCGGTGCCACTTGGCCTCTTGGACAGACAACTACGCGGCTTCTACGCTACCTTTATCTTGCAAAGTTGCGGAGCCTAGAAAACAGATCAGCGTAGGGCATGCCGCGTCTTCCGCCATAGCAGGGGAGGGACCTCCTCTCTTTTGATGCCCGAATGTCTGTTTCTCTCTGCCACAAGAGAGCAGCTGCTTACACCGCGACCGTTACTGCACCCTCCCGGCCAATGCTCTTCATTCGGCTGTTACAGGCCGCCTCCAGTGACAGAGCTGCCCGGCGGCCTCGGCTCTTCCAGATTGTGACTAGCCTGCCTGCGGCGCCACCATATGTCCTGTCCTTTGTGCTGGTTCTCAGCGCAATGCGGTAACAGTAGAAGGGCTGCCGCTTGGTCGCACCGCGCTTCCGGCCTGGAAATCAGAGCATTCCTTCCGCTCTTCTCTCCAGTGAACAAGACAAAAAAGGAATGACGGAAAGATGTGTTCCCGTCCTCCCTGAACGCATGTCGACTCTTGAGGAAAAAAACAAAGAGGCAAATCCCACTAGTCACTCTCGCCATCCTCGCCCACCTTCATGACCGCCGTCTTCTCCTACACAATAGATCTGTCGTGCAGCTCACACATCAGGCGCGTGGCGCACGTCGCCGGCAGCTCCTTTGGGAAGCGACGCTCATGGGGGTAGATGCGCCGTTGTGCCCGGGTACAACCACGACGTCAACGTACACAGCCACCATGTCTGACGGCACTGCATGCCCATGCAGCACTGTGCGCTCGAAGAAAGCCTCCGCCTCAGCGAAGGGAACTCCCGTCGGGCTGACCAACAGGCACGAGCCCGAGGTCGTGCATAGCATGCCGCTCCTTTTGTTTCCAGCGACGGCCATGCTGACAGCACCGCTATTCGCCGTATGGGGTGTGGCGCGGCGGGCCGCCGGCACGTCGACTCGGCGCCGCTTTGCTTCGGCCGGCCCAGCGCCCCCACCAGCTGGCGGCGCAGAGGGGACCGCCACAGCAAATGTGGCGGCCTGCGCCGCAGCCGTGCGGGCTGTGCGGCGCACCTCAGCTGCCGACGATTGACGGCCGCTCGCGGCGTGGAACGGCGGCGACGGGCGGCCCGTGGGCTCGTCAGGCGCTTTCAAACCGCGGGCAATGATGCCGAGGACTTGGAGGGGGTTTTGCGTTGACGCAGGACCAGCGTCAGGAAAAGGGCAGACGGAAAGCACACCGCTTGACGCCGGTGCGGGCGCAATGGGAAGGAAGCGGGGCGCCGAAGTAGCAGGGATAGCGGTGTCCGCTCGAGCAGCAGCTCCTGCAGTCTAAGCCGCCGCCATCCGTGCGATGACCTCAGTCGCCGCCCCTGCCGCCGACTGGTGCTCCGCGTTTTGCGCCATGGCGTCGAAGTTGGCCAGCTTTCGCTGCGTAAGGGGCTCTTCATCGTGCAGCAGCATGATGCCGGCCACGAGTATGTCGATTTGCCCCGACACGGATGGCAGCGCCTCGAGCGTGAGGATCCTTTCTCCGTCAGCGTCATTGTCGCGGCTCCTCTTTGTGGTGAGCGTGAGCCGCTCGGGCAAAGGGACTTGGAGGGTCCAGTTGGCGTCCGGCGCGAAGATAACGCTTGGGTCCGCCGACAAGTGGTGCGGCCACCACGGCAGCAGCCAGAGCTCGATAACCTTCATGACGCACTTGTGCTCGGCCGCCACGACGCTGATCATGGACTTGAACTCGTCGCGCACGCGCTGCGCCTTGTGGCCCTTGAGCGCCAGCAGCTTGGTCAAGTGGCGGAAAACCACCATGGATGGTTTGATGATTGCGGGAGCCTCTGGGACTCGATGCGTGCAGGAGGGGGCGTCGCGCCGACACCCGGCTGCACGTTCACAAGCCTGCTGTCGGCCTCAATGTTTCGGTCACCCTCGACGGGCACCAGGTGGTTGTCGAAGTCCGTGTCTCCGTACCTGTTCCCGACGCCCCCCACAGGAGGCAAACCGCCAACAGGGGGCACGTCACCGACAGCGGGCGCGTCACTAACGTGGGGCACATCACCAAAAGCGGGCACGCCACAAACAAGGGGCACAGACCCCACGTGGAGCACATCTGTGGAACCGCTCGGCCGTGCCCCGGTGGCTCTGCCCTGGGAGCGAATCAGCGCGTCGACGCGTAGATGACCGAGTATTTCGTCCTGGTCCTCGTCCGTGAGGGTGTACGAGGCGTTGCCTGAAGAGGCACGAGAGGAGCGTGCGCCCGCGTTGCCGCTTGGCGTCGCAAACAAGGAAGCAGAATGAGACCTCTCCAGCGCTGGCGCCGCCGGTGCAGCCGAGCCGGCACGCGGGGTAAGTTGCACAGTAGCGTCAACAACCGAGCCGGCCGGAGGAAGCACAACGTTCGCGTTGCCTACCGGCACGCCGTCGCCAATAAAAGCTGCAGAGGGGCTGTCCATCGCCGCACCCGCCTTCACCAGACCCTCCAGCGAGCGCCGCGCGTGCTGCAGCTGCCCCTCGGGACGGAGAATCTCGGGGTTTCCCGCCATGCCGGAGCCTTGGAGGGTCATCCACTTGATATTACAGACATTGTTGACCCCCGAAGCGAAGACGCTCATGCGAATATTGGAGCAGCCTTACTCTATGATGCGCGCCGCGCGGAGCTCTGTCCCCGCCGCCTGACAGACGCGAGTAGGCACCCGCGACACCCCAGCCACAGCCATAAATCCGCCCAGACGCAGGACCTCGCCGTCGGCGACTCGTACGGCGACGGGAGTCGCGCCGGAGCTAGCGCGGCTGCGCGTCGTCGTTCCCTGCGATGACACAGCAAGAGAGCTAGTAATGAGAGACGGGGGGGGCCCAGTGGCTACAATGGCACAAGCCGCCATTTTAGTGGGAAGGTGGGAGGGGGAAGGGGAGGAGGGGGGGAACGCAAGGAAGTTTGAGAAGTGATGTGGGAGGGGAGGGAAAGCAGAGACATGGTCGACGAGTCGGGTTGCGGTGGAAGACGGGCGCGGGTGGTGGTGTGGTCGCTGCACCCGAGCATCACCCACCAAAGCAGGTGTCAGTATATACAGGCATGGTGGTCGCCCATGCTGTGGCAGCAGCAGACAGGCATGGCGCCAGAGACGCCGGGAACAGAGCGGGACAAGTGCCGCGCGGGGAACGGGGACTTCGAGAGCAGGAAGAGAGACGAGATGCGAACAGCCCCGTCACCTACCCCAGGCAAAGTACCCTCATGGAGCAAAGAAAGACAATACAGGCGCCATTGCCCACGGGGTCCCCACTATGGGCGGCAGTTGGAACGTCACGATGCGCCAAACCGCCCCCCGCGATGGAGCCGCTAAAAGCGCCACCAAAGGCGCATAATGGCCCCAGGCGGGGCCCCAAGGGGTGCCAGCGGCAGGCGCGCGAAAATACCTCTCCCCGCCACAGCGCCTGCTGGCGGCGACGAGAGGGGCGCCCAACCGGCGCAGACGCCGCTCCCAGGGACGGCGGCCGCCGGCGCGCCAAATCACCCCCCCCTCCCACAGCGCCCGCTAGGAGCGACGAGAGGGGCGCCCAACCGCCCCGGACGCCGCTCCCAGTGGCGCCGACCGCCGCCGCGCCAAACCAACCCCCGCCCCGAGCACCGGCTGGCCGTTGTACGGACCGCTGCTCGACGACCACAGCGGCGGGAGCGCCAGAACAGCGCGCCCGGTGTGGGCGCCAACCCCCATGGAAGCGCCGCGCGGCACCCCCCCCCATGGTTGCGGTCACAGGGTGCCGCGCCGATCTGGCGCGCTGCACAGCGCGCGCCGGCTAACTGCGTGATTCTGGCATTTTCCAGTCACATGACATGTGGACCCCGTGGTTGAAGCGTATCTGCACAATGAATTGGAGGTTGGTGCCGTGATGCAACGACGACGCCCCATTGGAGGGCGGCGAATGTCCGTCATCGACATTCGCACTCTCCTGTATTCCATGTGTAACCGTGCTCCGCTGCCCGAGGAGGGGTAATCAGAGATCTGCCGCTTTGCCACTCGTGCAAGTTTGAGTACCGCCAGCGCTGCATAGAATGAATCCTACGACAGGGAGAACCTTTCTGGTCTAGAAGGACCAAGTCGCAACAAATCAGCTCTTGCCACGAAAATATGCAGCTACAGTCTTTCTCCAGTGCTGTCCACCCTTTGTGTTGCCTGACAGACTCCCAAGTAGCCGTCTTTTTTGAGCAGAAGAAGGAAGAATCTCCCTTGCCAGCAGTGCAAAGCCGTCTCGTTCTTATCCAGGGGTGGATAGTAAAGCAGCCTACAGGAATGGAGAAAGAATATACCACCTAGCCGCTCTGCACGAGCCATTGCAATACTGCCATCCTATCGAACTGACATGTGACAAAAAGTAGAAGCATGCCGCTGTGACTGTGTGCGTGGCAGGGAAATCGAAGCTGTAGCAACAAGCGTCTTTTACGAATAACGTTGACACCATTTTTACCGGTCCGTCTATCCTAATCCAAGGCGAATCGGAACATTTTGGAGATATCCGTGACATAATCAGTCGATGCGTAGGAGAAAGCAAAATGACTCCGCAATACAAGAGATTTCTTTTAGTTTGCGTCCGTGGACTAGGATTTTAAACTGACACAAACTGTTCTCTCTGGAGAGCGCGGGCCCAAACGGACATAGAGCACTCGGCCACATAGTGCCTTCACAGAAGTGCCATGAGAGCATCTCCACCAAGGGAGCCAACCGTCCAACCCAACGGACACGTGTGCCCACCGTGTATCGCTGGCACAGGCTCTCGAAACGGAAAGCCGAAACTAAAAAGGTCACGTCTCAAAGGTTTGGCTGGATGGGGCGCTCTCTGTGGGTGGGCCTCTTTTTTGGCGGACCAACTATCTAAAAGTGCCCGACAAAAAATCTCCGTGTATGGCAAATCGTCACGCGACTGTCTGAGCGCCACAGGTCACGCATTTATTTGGTGATCGTGGTTCGGACAAGGAAAGAGGGGTTGGCCAAGCGACTGGGGGCGTCTCCAAACAGGCCTGTTCGGACGGGCGTTGCCGTTTAAGTTCCAAAACTGAGGCGATCGCGCGTGCTGAGCTCAAGATGGATGAGATAACTGAACATTGTGAGGAGAGCTATTTTTGGCTCGTCACACCCCCATCACAGCCTACTTTTGGACCGAGTTTTTTCCACTAATGTGCTCGTTGGCCAAACGGTCCGACGTTTGGCTTTTTGGACGGTTGAAGCCATTGGTGGAGATGCTCTAAGAGCTGCGGGGGTATGGACACGCACATTTCGTGGCGCAGAGGCCCGCAATCATTACGGGCGGCCCCCACGCCTGCGGTTTTTCCACCACCATACGCGACCGAATGTCCTGTTTGCCGTGCGGCATCCAGCCCGTCGATGGTCCCCCCGGGGGGGGCTTTACGGAGCTGTTCTTTGACTCGCTTTGCTGTCCTGCAGATGGGGCATCATATGAACTCCAGGAAAGCTGTGACAGCCTCTCAAGGTAAAGAAGAAAGAGAAAACAGTACGTTCCCCCCGCGCAACGCGGGGGCAGGGTGCCAGATTCCAAGCGGCCACAAAAACACGACGCGAATATGAGACAGAAGAAAACCACAGCACCGTAGTGCGACGGGAAGGGGATAGCCGATCCGAAGCGGACCATCGTCAAGGAAGCCACCCGCGTCCGACACAGCTCCACCCGGGCGAGCAAAGAACCAAGCACCCCAAGCAGTGATCTCGGTGGTCCACCTCTTCACGGACAACGCTACCTGCCACGGCACGCTCCACGTCAAGGCGTGTCTTGTCCAGGCGTGCGCGGCGCGCAGCGGCACCGCCGTCACGAAGACGCCGCACCGGTGCTTCCTCCTCTTTCTCGGTGAACCACGCCTTCCCATCGCTCACAACAGCGCTGATTTCCTGTGCCGTTCTAGTTGTGTTTTCGCTCGGCGGTCCATCCACCATCGCGTCAGATCCAAACGCAGCGGGAGAAGCTCTCAATGCACGTCCTGCAGCCGCTGTCGCCGCCGCTCCAACATTTTACCTTCCCACCAGGACATCCGCTGCCACCCCGCGAGCGCCTGCCACACCATTCGCAACGAACCCACCAGAAGGTGCGCAACCAGCAGGCGCGGCACCGACATGCTCACTATCTGTTGTTAGCATCTTTGGGCGGTGCGCGGGGACGGCGCAGTGGGGGTTGGCGCCGACAGTTTGACGCAAGCCGTTGCTTAATCGCCCCCCTGGACGGATAATGCGAAGTTCATAGTGGTGAGCTTCTGAACCCTCTCGGCGCGGTGACAGGAGCTGCGTTCCGGCGTAAGTACCGCTGCTGCAGGTGCGGAAAATGTCTCAGCATCACAAGCGGCCCGCGAGGCAGCAAGCTCTTCGGCTGGCGACGCTCCCGCCGCATGCGCTGCCGCTCTCGCCGCAGAAGCTGCCGCTGACGCTGCCAACGCCGCCTTATCGTTTTCTTTCTCGTCTTGGACGACTGAGCGCATCTTGAGGTGCTCCCGCACCTTCATATGGACCACTTTCATTTGCCCCGGCCGGAAGGTGGGCACCCGCGCCCCCCCGCGCGTCGGTCCAGCCTCGGTGAAGCGGTGGAGTACACCAAACGACGAGAAGGCAGTGGCCAAGGCGCACAGCAGGGCCGTATGTGTTACGGTCTCCGTGATGAAAGAGTCCGTCTCCAGCATGGTGCGCGCCTGCTCAGGTGAGAGGACGACCTCCAACCTCGTCTGCGTCCCGCGCATGCGCCCCTGCGCACCACGCCCCTCGACGTCTTTGGTGTATGCGGCGAAGGCAGAAGCAGCTTTCTTTCCAATACGTTGATAAAAATGGGGCACCGCCCGATGCAGATACCGGGACGCCATTGTGTTGCACTTACTGTGGACGACGGCGGCGGGATCTGTCTCTTCCTCCTCATTCACAGACCGCTTGGCACGCGCAGGAAGGTGTCATTTCCTCTTATGCAGGCTGACCGCCTCTCGTGTATCTACGGACGTGCTGTGCATGACCCAGTCGCCGAGGAAGATGCTCACGTATCGCGTGGAAACAAAAACATCACCCCTGAATGACAGGCTGATGAGACGGGCCTGGAGCCATTGCTGCAACGTGTTCTGTGACACAGGCCAACGGGAGAATTCGAGTACATCAGCGGTGTAGCGAACAAGACAAACGACGGAACGGAGCACGTGAAAAAGCCAAATTATTGGTCGAACAAGCGCGCTGGAAAGTCACCAACTGCATGCAAAATGAAGAGCAGGCAGTAACATCCGTCCATTGGCCCTCATGCAGCCTGTCGCAACCTTGCTTCTCGAGAAACATACCACTGACTCGAGCACCCAGGCAGCGTCTTGACGGTCCATCTCTTCCTCGTCCCGAGGACGAGGCGGCCCTCCCTCGTGCTTCCCACCATCCTTTTGCGTTGCAGATGCGGCTGCGGCCATGTGATGCATCTCAAAACACTTGACCATGTGGGTGCTCATCTTGACAAGCGCCCGCCGCTGCACAACCATTGATACAGCCAACTGGTCCACCAAAACGGCAATTTCTTCAATCTTCATCACCACCATACGAAAGTTGTTGTTCGTGACAGCGACGTCCTTGCGGTGGCCGGTCGGCTTCCGTCGTAGGCCCGACAAACCCGAAGTTTCGGACGCCTAGAGGGGATGGTGGTCCTTACTGGCGGCGGCAATGGTCAGGCGAAGGGACCCACGCAAGATCCGCCGTCGCGCCCTCCGGAATGAGCATAGCGCCGTGGCATTCGTTCCTGCACTGGGCGCTGTTTACGGTCTGGGGACCCGGGCGGCGAACCTCTACCGCCTCGCATCATTTGACGTCTTGCATGCCTGAAAGCTGGGCAACTTGCGCATGCCGGCGCAACCGCTCCCGGCCGTGCTGCTTTCCATGTGAAAGCGACTGGATGGCGCGCGCTTTGGCTCGGTTTCCGCCACATTCATCGCCACTAATCCGTGCGGATGGGAGCTGGGGTGCAACTGAAAGGCAACTACGGCACCGCCAGGGCACGTCTGATGTTGTTTTATATCTTGCGGCGTACAATGAAGAGTGGTCCGGTGGTAGTGCGGGGGAGTGTAGCCTGTTATTGATACGATGGGTGCGGTCCTGCACGGGTCAAAGGCGTAAGAGAGGTGTGCATCCGTCCCCTGTGGGACAGTATATGACATCTGATCATCAGCGTGGACCTCTTTCGCTCCCGTGATTTTGATTTTTCCTTTGCTCTCATCAACCACAAAGTTGCTTTGTTCCCACTACCAAAGCGCAAGGGACGAAGACATGGTGCAGCTGGCGACACTTCTCTGTCTTTCGGTCCTTTATGCTAGCAGGCGCCGTCTGGCAGCGAGACGCTCGAGGCAGCACCACGTCTCTGCTCGACGGTGGCCCAGTCGCGCCCGTCAACAGGGAATTTCGGGACCGCCTGCGCACTTCTTCCGACAGGACGTCTTCCGACAGCTGCGCGATGTACAGTGAGTCGGACGGCAGGTAGAAGTCCGAGACGGGTGCTGACGCTGCCGACCCTGTGGCTCCTCTCGCCACCCTGGGAAAACTCCTCCCGGGCCCAGAAGTCGCCCAGTCGCACCGAGTTCTGGACGCGTTTGGGCACGTGCCGTCACACGACGCAGTGCTGGAGTTGCTCTGCCTCGCGGACCGTCTCGGTGGCGCCCTTTTTGGGGACAATATCGGCGATGCGACTGCGATCCCCGAAGGCAAAATCAAGGCCATAGAGGCGGACGCGACGTCGCTCGGAGTTGACTACGTCCAAGTGTTCTACGGCCACGTGCACACGACCAAGCTCCATGATGCACTTACTACGAGCCCAGCACCCCCCAGCCGCACAGAACCCACCCGCCGCCCGTCACTGCCGCACCGCGCATTCTGCTGCCCTGCTCCGCCTCCAAAGACGCTGTGCCTGCTGCCAGCGCACAGCCGCGCCGCCGTCGACAACGCCCTTGGTGTCGCCATTGGCTGCGGCGGCGGCGCCATCGCGGCGTCGGCGGCGGCGCGAACGCTCCATAGTGCCAGCGCGCGGGTGGCGCGATGGAGAAAGCCTGGCCTGCTGCTGACGCGAGGGGGTGTCACCCGCCCGCGACCGGCATGGCCGCCGAAGCGGACGCTGCAAAGGTGGTGGTGGGGGCTGCGCCGCGGCGGTGACAGCCCCAAAACAGAAGCCACTCGCGGCGCTACGTGTCACGCCGCCGTGCCACTCAGCACCCCCCCCCCCAGCCCGGAACCTCCCGCCCGCCCAAAACGGACGGTCGCGCTTGTAGACGCCCTGCGCCTCCGCCAACGCTGTTTTCGATGCGGCCGCCGCGAGGTTGCGCAGCCGCCGAAAACGCCCTTCGTGTCAGATCCTGAGGCGTAACTGACGCCGTCCACATGCGCCGTGTCATCGTCGTCGTCGCCGACGACCGTGCACCGCTCTGGATCACCAATCGGACGCTTTTCAAACGACATTTTCAATTGATGACCGAAAATGGACTGTGGTGAAAGCAAATTAGTTGTCCTCGATCTTGAAAGTACATATTTCGTTCGTGTTCCGCTTCGGATCGGCCAAAATTGGCCAAAAAGTGAACGGGGTACTGCTAACCTCCAAAACATTGGCGGTTGCAGAGAGAAGGGAGGCAGAGCCGACGAAAAGGCATAGATATGATGTCGGATTGTCTCTTCGACAAGCCACGATCGAACTATTGGCTGAGAGTTGCCGCCAGTAATCTTGCAGGCTAATCACCGTGTCTTGCAGGAGTCACGCAGAGCCATTGCAACCCGCAATGAGACTTCCTGAGATTTTTGGGCCGCTTGCTTGGGCTTGAACATGGCATGGGGACGGTTCTGGGCCACATTTGTTATATCTCATGAGATCAACAAATTTCTTCAGATTTCTTGAGATCCCGATGTGCGTGTCCAGTGCGCAGAGCTGCATGGGGAGACTTTGTAAGGAACTCAGATGATTCCTATCCATTCCATTGGTCCTCGTACGCTGTTGAATCATTGCAACCACTATGCAACCGCCATTTTTTGGAGGTCAGCAGTAGTACGTGTGTGCTTATGCGCCAGTCTTTCCCGGGTGAATGGGGCTGTTGGCGTGTTGTACACGCGTCATTCGTACCGCATGCTTCTCGGTCGTAGACGAGGTTGATATTTTGGCGCAAGCAATCGGCACGCACGCCTTTTCGGCGAAGTGTGTCCCCTAACTCTCGACGCCGACCTCCGTGTTGTCCCTTATGAGGCCAAGGGCGTCTGCGTGGCGCACAATGCTCCCCCACGTTTCCATGCGGTCCCCATTGGAAGGCTACTTCTTTTGACGTAGCCGCTGGCGTTGTTGTCGTCTCAGTGCTCGACCTCCCTGGTAAATTCACTACGCTCCATTGTGCTTCTATTGTTGGCAGACGCTGTGAAAATGAGCGGCTGCATCTCAGAAAAGTGTCAGAAGAGCTTCCATATCTTCTTTTCGGACGCGTCTGCAGCGACCAAGACTAGCTCACAGCAAGAAGTCACAGCAGCTTGCCTCAGCTCGGCAGACATCCATCACCCAGGGCTCACCGAGGCTGAGAAAAGTAAGCAGCGAAATCCCCGACAATAAAACCTCCTTTCCGGGAAAGTTCCTTTCCGCTCTCCGCCTATGAGGAGGCAGGGCCATCATTAGAGCAGGATTAAGATGTCCGCAAGGATCCAGACATATCATTCGCTGAAGTAAAATGATGACAAATTTCACCACTTGCGTCCGACAGATCTCTGCGAGGAACGTCGGCAAGGACCGGCTGAACGGGAGGCACTCGCAGTTCGGCTCCCGATCAAAGACAGGACCCCCAAACCAAACATTCCCGTGAAATCTGCATTGAACGAGTGGCCAGTCTGACCGCCCGAGCAAGAAATAATGTCCTGGCGATCCGTGGCCATTGGGTGCCCGCGTTTTGGGCGCACCGCTGCCGCGCGTGCCCTTAACCTCGTGTGCTCTCTGACATGGGCAATCGGGCGCACGGCCGACACTGCAGGCCCCAAGAAGCTTGTCGGGCGCCCGCGACTCGTTGATGGAAGCGTGGTGCCGGGAGGCGCTTAGTATCCGCCATTGCGGCCGCTGTGGCAACGAGGGCACCGCCACCCGCTCACGCCGTTGACCGAGGCGCGCCAGCCATCGTTCCCGCCGACAGGACTGGACATCTAGTCGCGCGCCCACCACCGCCGCTCCCGCGCGGTGGTGGGCGCGCGACTAGATGTCCAGTCCTGTCGGCGGGGACGATGGCTGGCGCGCCTCGGTCAACGGC
>Ga0114955_1000605_pt1 | contig 16863 bp, 23 predicted proteins | sample Porto_5metaG_FD_87302 | JGI IMG/M metagenome (GOLD analysis project Ga0114955, IMG submission 87302) | Marine algal microbial communities from Porto, Portugal - Porto_5 metaG | ecosystem: Host-associated > Algae > Red algae > Unclassified | place: Portugal: Porto | collected 2015-02-02 | reverse complement strand
TTTTATGGATATTAATATTAGTCGAATATGGGTAGCGATAATGTTTTTAATCGGGTTTATCGCCGTGATTGCGTTACGTCTATCTATAAGAAAGAAGTTGAATCATCCAGCATTTAATAAAAATAGTATACAAAAAGTCATGTTGATTCCTTCATTTAAAAATTTAGTGCTGGTGGTGTTTTGTTATTTCATGTTCCTATTTTTTCAATTGCTCCTATTCAAATGATTTTTGATGATAATCAAAATATTTTTGGTTATATAGGTTGGTTAGTTACATTGTTTCTGTTTACTATTATGAACATAGTTTCGATTTCTGATAAAAAAGTGCATGCGAAATTAAAAATGTAGGAAGATATCTAAGATAAAGTGAGAACAGTAAGAATTTACGAGATTATCTAAATTTATAGAGACATTAAATACTCTCATGATTAAATGATCGACATCTTGAAGTATTTAATATAATCTTTGTGAGCCACTCGATAAACATTACATTGTTTAGGTTGAGTTGTTTATTCGATGTCTGCATTTTTCTAAAATATTTTATATGTATTTATTTAGCAATAAAATTAAAATATGCTATGTTTTGTAATCAAAAGAAAACTAAGCAACTTTTACATTGCTTAGTCATCCTTTACTTCATTTTACTGTTCTCCTTGTTCTTTAATAAATTGTTCTATTTCTTTAATTTCTTCTCTTTCATATTCATATTCAGGTACAATACCGAATTTTTTGTATTCATAATAACATTCTCTAGCTAACGGTCCAAATTCTGAATTTTTCCAATCAATATAAGCAAAAGCCACGTTTAATTTACCTTCATTATTAAAATCAAATTCACACGATGTCCATGGTTCTTGATTATTTTCTATAAATAGCTCTCTGAGCCTTTTAAATAATTTATAGAGAGTGAAAGATAAATCACTAAATATCTTTTGTGAAACATTATAATCATCTGGAATAGTAGTATAATAATGTAAGTCGTCACTAACAGGTGTAGTGTAATTAAAAAACACTTCTCCTCCTCCTTCATCTATATAAGCCATTGTATAAACCTGTTCCCATTCTGTTGGTATCATATCATTGATATGATTTGCTATTTCTTGATACATTTCATTTAATTGTTTTTCAAAGTTCATATTCAATCTCCTATCTATTTTCAAAAACTTCTTTCCAATATTCTGGTATATTCATTTGATTATCTACATTAATAAATTCTACTTTATTATTATTTAGTGTGTATTCACTTAGTGTTTTAGATAATTCGTGTTTATTCATATAAAAACGTTCCGAATTTTATAGTTTTCAAAAAAGGGAGTTAAGCTCGATTCATTGCTTAACTTCCGAATGTAAATTTCTACAACTTGATTTATGATAAAATCCATAAACTTTAGTCATTAATTGGCCCAGTTAATTCTGTAATTAATAGGATATGTTCCTTAATTTTTACTGTATCCATATGCGCTACTTCTTCTTTACCACCCAAGGGTAATATTGGTACATATCCAAAGCATTCATCATAGGCTGGTTCCTCTTTTGTTTTTAATGCTTCGAAATACATTTGAGGTTCAATATGTGAATCACAAAAATATTTATCATTTTCATCAATAATTAATTTTATAGTTAAATTAAACATTTGCATTAAAACTTTTGTTTCTTTATATCGAAACTTTAAAATTCCTATAAATCCATCTTTTTTTTCTACATAAATGATATCTCCTAATCCAGTTACAAATAATGGCACAGCATCCTTAAAAAATTGAGTTCCGTACTCCATCAAATCTGTATACTCTTCCGGATTTATACTTTTCATAAATCCTTCAAAAAATGTACCTAATCCGTAATCTTTCCAAAATTCTATGATTTCCTCTGATAATATATTTTCATACTTATTAATAATTTCTTGTGGTACATTTGCTACTTTTTTAAAATCTTTTATTTCTATCATTTGATCCTCCATTAATTTAAGCTTATATTTAAATATATTTTTTCTCGCTCTTTCTCATTAAATTTTTTACTTTGTTCTTTAATTTGATAATCCAAATCATCAATTTTGTATTTTCACTGACTTCCAAGAGATGAATTTATTTTTGTATCTCCTAACCCACCTATGTTATGTGCATACCCACCAGCTATCATATCTGGATTATGTAAAATGGGTTGCTTTCGGAATAATGTGTTTACTCGAGCTTTCGCTTTAGTATTATTTCTAATTTTAATACAATTTTTACAAATATCCATATATTCTTTAATAGTTAATTTATTAATTTCTTCTTCTTGATCCTTTAGTTGTCTATAGAATCCTTTTCTTCATGTTTTATATTTCTTTTAAGACTAACCGATATGGGCTCAATTCTTTTAATATTTTCTCTAGATTTATTAGTATGATTTACATGTTTACTTTCACTCTTTACCATACTATCTTTTGGTGTGTGACTTGATGATTTGGTGTGAATGAATATATTAACATAAGGGAACGTTGAATATTTTTAACTACTTCTCTAAGCGTAACACCTTTGGCTGACTTGGACACTACCTACGCCTACAATCGCAACTCTATGTTGTATTAAGAGGATGTCCTTTTCTAATATATTGCTCTTTTTTAAAACTTGGTGGGCTTTATAATCTATCCATTCCTTACCTTGTTGTACTCTATTATACGCTTGGCCTCTCATATCACTCGACATTTGGCCGACTCGATTGTTCTGTGCAAAGTTTTTAGACTGGTTGAGAACACTATCTTTCATTGCTGTCATTTTAGGCGTCATACGACTTGCCGTATTTTACATACCTCCATGCATGCCTGTTTTCACTAAAGGTGGGGTGAAAATATAAAAATGGAGTAAATGAATACTTCTACATCCATCTACTCCATCTTTTTGTGTCATTTTTTAGTTACAACAGTTATCTTAATCCAAGTAAAGTTAATCAATTTAGAAAAAGATAATAGCTGCTGAAATTATTGAAATTTGTAGTAATTTAGCGCCTTTAACTTCATCATATTTTTTATACTTAACACTATAAAAATACACTCCCAATCGCGAATAAAGGCGTTACTATAGTTAATACAATAATACAGATGATATTATGATCCATACAGTCACTACGATAGGAATTAATGATTTAAATAAAAAAATGCCATATTTTTTCTTTCTATACAAGTCCATTATTAGCCAGATAACTATAATAATCATTCCAACAAAAATAAATACAGGGTTCATTGACAAACTGTCTGCTTTAATATCACTAACAATATGTACTTTCGTAAGTATTAAAAGTGCAATAGCAATTAAAAAATAGTAAACAGATTTAATTTTCGAGACTTGTAAATCTAACTCTTGATATTCTATATCGTCTTGATTTGCATTTTCCTTTTTACTAATTAGATAGTTCAAAACTTTTGGTTTTGTCCAAAAATTTTTGATTGCAAAATATATATACACAAATGAACCAATTAAAGTAAATGCTATATAATTACTTAAATCATTTCCTGTAAGTTTATTTCCAATAAAATGAAAAACAATCAACATTACTATAATAACAAAATCTAAAAAAATAGATAAAATTGAAAGATTTTCAGATTTCAGAAGACTATCAAATAGCGCTAAATAAAATATAATAAATACTCCAATAAGTACAAAATAAACCAATATTTACACATCCTTAATCATTATCATATACCTTCGCTTTGATTTCACACTAAATTTCTAAAATATTATATGTTCAATTCATATATGTTGTAATCTTCCATTTTAAAAAAATACTGATACTCATTAATACAAACAAAGTCTTTTTGAGATATTATAAGTAGTGTGGGTATATATCTTTATCAATAGAAATTCATTTACCATATCTAAATTTTCTAATCAGTTTTTCTTTATTAATTTCAAATGTTATTTTGACATAATAGGGCATGATAAGCATACCTAATTCCATTATAATTTCAGCCCGTCTTCTCTAATATCATTGATTAAAACTGCTAAATAGAAAAATACTCGTCCCATTATTAAGTGAACACCAAATAAAAAGAAACAACCTACCCAAATAACTTTACTTTCACCTGAATCACTTGGGGAAACAAATGAAATATATATCAAAGCAATAAATGATAATAATATTAAAAAAACTCCTAAAATTTTTAATACTGTATATTGCTTATTTCCAAACATTTCAAATTCTGAATAGCAAAATATAAATAACCCTATCATAGAAATTAGAATTATACTTGCAATTATAATCCAATATTTAAACGCTTCTTCATCTACACCTGAGTAATAAAAAATATCAGCTGAACTTATCAAAAAAGGAATATTATATCCAGCTAAGATATTAATTAACATATAGATACACACTCTTTTCTTATAGTTATTTCTATTAAAATCAGCCAATATTTTTCCTTTTTCTTGTAAATATAATATGAGCCATAACAATAATGATATGGCTAAATATATTTTCATATAATTAGGAACTGTTCCCTCCATACCAATAAAGCAATATAAAAATATATAAAATGCAAATATTATAAAATTTACTAATGCAAAACCTATTAAATATGAATTTTTAATATTGTTTATACTTAAAACTTGTAAATTTTCTTTATCCATTATACAAAACTCCTATGAAAATACAGATTTTGTTTAATTAATATACTTGCTTTATAGCAGGCGATTGTTAAAGTATTTAGAATCTCCAAATATCTGGATAATTAAATGACCTCCATCATCATCTTGTAATTAGTATTCTCTTCCAACTGTTCATTGTTCATATGGATTACATGCGCCATTTTTAAGTAATCGATCTTCCACATATACCTCTTTAATTCAGTCTTTGTAATCCATCAAATACACATGTCCTTGCAGTGTTGTATATTTGATGTTTGTTTTGCCTTCACTCTAAAATACTTTATATGTAATTATTTTACATTGACTAATCATTCTCATATACATTTGTTTTAATTCTATACTACATTTCTAAAATATTATACGTTTAATTCATATATATATATTGTAATCTTTCATTTAAAAAATAAAAATTATATATATTTATACTCACTAATACAAAAAAGTCTTTTTGAAATATTATAAGTAGTGTAGGTATATATTTTTATCAATAAAAATTCATTTACCGTATCTAAATTTTCCAATCAGTTTACTTCTTTATCAATTTCAAATGTTATTTTGACATAATAGGGCATGATAAACATAACTAATTCTATTATAATTTCAGCCCATCTTCACTAATGTCATAATTTAACAGACCTAAGTAAAAGTATGTTCGTCCAATAAGTAAGTGGCTACAAAATAACATTATCATTCCCATCCAAATCGTTTGATTTTCTTCAGAATCAACAGGAAGAATTAATGATACATACAACAATAGTCCAAACGATAATAAAACAATTAAAATACCAATCATTCTAATAAAACTACCGTTTTGGATACCGAACATCTCAAATTCACCTAGACAAAATAAGAATAGACCTATAGCAGAGACTATTATGAGCCCACAAATTAACAACCAATATGTAAAAGTATCGTCTCTAGAATCTGCAAAATAAAAAGCATAAGCAGAACTAACTAAAAATGGAATGTTGTATCCTGAAAGTAAATTGATGCTCATATATGTTGCAACTCTGAACTTATAATTTTTCCGATTATAATTCTTAAAAATATACTCACGTTCTTGTAAATAAAGAATCAGCCATAATAATAATGACACTATTAAATATATTTTCATATATAATGGCATATTACCTCTTATACCTGGACCTGAATATATAAAATAGTACAATCCAAAAATAATGAAATTCACTAATGATAATCCTATTAAATGTGAATGTTGAATTGATTCTATTGATTTTTTTTGTAAATTTACCTCCATAATATACACCTTCCTTTTATCAATATAATATTATCACAACTTTTATTAAATATCGTTGCTATTAGATTAATTGTTTTTTTATCTATATTATCTATTGATATTTTTGGTATTGTTATATTTTCTAAAACCTTTCATTACATTATCGTTACTTATTATCTTTAAAGCATAGTAGTCTCTATTACTTTAAACCATAGCACAATAAACATTTTTAATATAGAATTTCTTATAAATTGTATCATTTGTTTTTCAAGATAGTTTTTTTGTTATTTTATTATTTTTAGATAGTTTGGTGTATAACAATTACTTTTTTAGTTGCTAAACTTATTCTTGATCTATTAGAAGATGAATTTTTCTTATATTATTTTTAAATTTTATGTTCATGATTACCAATATATACATTTTTTGTAGTTTTCATTCTAATTCACCAAATCGATATTTCGCTTTAATTGATTCTTTTTCAAAATTTTATGTTCAATAATTAATTGTATGTTTCAATATTTTCATTACTAGATAAAATGTTCTAATGTTAATTATGATTTAATCAAAATGAATAAATCGTAGCTGAAGTTATTGAAAAAGCTAGTAAAAACATACAAAATGTTGATAAATTGACTGAACAAGCTTGTAATAACTTTGTGGGTAAACATCAATCAGAAGTCGATAGCAATAACTCAAAAGTATCTGAATTAATAGACGAAATTGGTAAATTAAAAAAGCATCTTATTCAGTTAGAAGCGATGAATACGTCACTTAAACACCAATTCGCTAAAAATTAGTATTTTATTATTTGGGAATAACCAAATGATTAGTAGTTTAGAACAATAGAAAATATCAAAAAGTATATGGATGAAAATACAAATGATATTTCAAAAGATTTAACAGTTGATGGAACAACTACACTCTTAGAGGAATATGGTAAATATCTAGAAAATAATCCTGGACTAACGATTAATGGTAAAATGCTTAAAGATTAAGGTGTCGGTATTACAAGAGCTGTTATGTATGGTAGTAATGTAATGGGAGGCATTGGTTTTGGTACAGGGGTTTATTCAGACATTACACAGGATCATAAAACAGCCGGAGAAGTTGTGATGCATAATGGATTAACACTAGGTACAGGTGCTACTGCAACAGCTGGTTTGACAATAGCAGCTCTAGGATTGAACCCGGGAGGATGGGGTATTCTAGCTGGTATTGCTATTGGTAGTTTAGCTTCATATGGTACTGATTATTTGTACAAAAATAATATATTTGGATTAAAGGATGGAACAGACTGGATGGGTGAAAATGTATTAGACCCAGCATTTGATAGAGTGAAACATATTTACTCTATTGAAAAGGGAAAACTAGACATTGGGAATATTTTAATCAGTGAAGGATACAATAAAGTGAAAAATCATGGTAAAAAAATAATGAAAGACGATATAGTCCCATCAGTTATGAACGGAATGAATGCTGGTATGTCTAAAGTTAATGAGATTAAAGGTAATACAGAATCAACCATAAAAGATTATCAGGTTAAAACAAACCAAACTATTAAAAAGACTAAAAAAACGATAAATCAAGTTTCTGATACAGTGAAAGATACATCTCATCATGTTAAGGAACACGTGGGACAGTCTATTAATAATGTGAGGAAAAGTTTGAATCCTATGAAAGGTTGGTAGATTGTTCGAATTAAGAAGATAAAATTGAGAAATTCTAAATATTACATGTAAAAGTGAGGGACCTAAATGGGAATTAATGATTTAAATGATAATCAAAAATTTAGAACAAAGATGTATCGAATCCATAAAAACCCTAGATATAAATTGATTGAACTAGACCAGAAAAAATATCTCATTGACTTGGAATCAAATTACTTTACATATTTATTCCCACCATTGAATTGGATATTAAAAAAAGAACTAATAGAAGTTTCAAATGATAAATTAAATGAAATTGAATATGATGACAATAATAATAAAGAACAAGCTAAAAATATAGGATGTGTTTCTGGTGGTGGTGGTGTATTAATAGCTACTTTAATGAGACCATTTATGGATTTGATGGATGTGCCCTCTAACCAATTTATTAATTCGCTAATTGTTATAGTGACGGTGCTTGTAATCGTTTTTATTAGAGGATCTTTAAGAAAAAAATGGGATTTAAAAATAAAATCGAATAAAACTCATATAATTAAATGTATTGTTAGATCCAAGTTAAAACATATGTTTTTCGTAATTGGATCATATTTAATGTTTCTACTGTTATCATTATTAATTATAGGACTTATTTTTGGTGTTGAAAATAATCTTTTGATTTATATAGGCAGTCCCTTAATATTTTTCATGTTTTCATTAATGAATCTCATTACATATGACAACGAAGAGGTAATTATAAGTAATCTAAGTCAATCAGAATAAATAATTATATCAACCACAAATCAATTCAAAATATTCTTAGATAAAGATAGAAGAGATAAAGTGACAATAATAAAAATATGTTAGAAAAAAAGTAGGTCAATCAATTACTGCAGTTACTAATTCTTTAAATCCAATGAAAGCTTTTTAAAAATATTTTAAATTAGAGAGAATGTGATTCATCATCGATAAAATAACAATAGAAACTATCGAAAAAAATAGTAAATTTAAACTGATTCATTATGAAAATAGATACTTTATTATTGATTTAAATCGAAATAAATTAACATATATATTCCCATTGTTGAATTATTTGACGAAACAAGTATTGATTGAGATTGATAAAAATGAAATTAGTAAAGTTAAGACTGAAAGTTTGAAAAAAAATAAGACCAAAAATGCGATTACTAGTTTGAGTATTGGTGCATCTGTACTTATAGGTTATTTAGTAAAACCTTTAGGTAATTATTTGGATTTTTCAACAACATATACATTAAACATTATATTAATTTTAATTGCGATTGTGCCTATATTGCTCATTAAAGGCGTTGTTAATAAAAATAAGAAGTTCAAATTACAATTATATTTAAAAAATGATACATTTAGAGCACACGTGTTACCAAACAATAAGAAAGTTGTGAAAAACATACTTTTAAACTTTATTGTTACTTTTTTATTTGTTGCTATGATTTGTGGGTTTATTTTTCAAAAAGAATCTAATTTTATTTATTTGATAGCAATATCATTATTATTAGCAACAATCTTATTTCAAAATGTGTTGTTATACGCTCAAACAGAAATTTCAGGCAAAATTGGTAAGATTAAAAGTAAATCTTAAATCATTATAAAATGTTCTCAGAGAAAGACAGGTGAAATAGTGTGGAAACAATAGGAAGCACTATATATTTAAAAGAAGGTTCTTAAAAATTAATGATTATTAATCGTGGACCAATTGTAGAAATTGAGGGTCAAAAGTATTTGTTCGATTATTAAGCATGATAATACCCAGTTGATGTTGTAGAAGATCAAATTTATTATTTCAATGAAGAGAATATTGATAACGTTATATTTGAAGACTGTTCTGATCAAGATGAAACAAGATTTCAAGAATTATTTAAAGAGATGATGGATAATTTGGATGAAGATGTTCAACGTGGGACTGTTCAATAAAAAAGATAGTTACGGATTGAGTTAACTTAAGTCATGATTATCGGAAGTTATCTATTATCTAATATTCAGAGATGATATAATATATGAGTCGTCTATCTCTCAGTCGTCAATTGACGAAGAGAGGAGGTGCATTAATTGCTAATCATTTTCGTTCACATCACGACCACAGTCCTCAGTGGTTGTATTATTGCATTATTTACGCATTGGCTATTTAATTGCAATAATAAATAGGCAACCATAGACACACATAGAAATCCCCACACTATTGCAGTAGTGCGGGGATTGGTGCATTAATTGCTAATCATTTTCATTATCTAGATTATAACACTGGTTAGTAGAGAAATGCAAAGATAGATAAATAATTAATGAATGAGGATAAAGATATGAATCAAACATACTTTCCTCATTTTGATACCATAGCCACCAAGTTTTTACTTGTGTTCTATTTCTAACATTTAATTCTATCATAATTTCTTTTGTTGAAAATCCTGTTGCTTTCATTTCAACGGCTTTATACTTTGTTTTTACTGAATAAGAAACTCTTTATTTGGAGCAACAGGTGATTTAAGCTATCGGAAATTTTTCCCATCTATTTATAATTTGTTTCAAAAAGGATACTTTGAAAATTCACTAGAAATTATTGGCAGTGGTTTAAATGAGTTAATTACTGATGGATTTAGAGAAGAAGTCAAAAATGCTATTCAAAATAATATTGAAAACCCAAAGGAAATTGGTGCGTTTTTAAAACTTTTATTTTATAAATAACAGGACGCTAATAGTAAAGATAGCTACCAAGAATTGTTGGAAATGAGTTTAGAACTAGATGATAAGTTTGACCTAAAAGGAAATCGATTGTTCTATCTTGCAATGTCCCCTAAATTTTTTGGAGTTGCAACAAACCACTTGAAAGAGTCTGGATTAACGAACGTAAAAGGGTTAATGCGAATAATAATAGAAAAACCATTTGGTGATGATTTAAAATCTGCAAAAAAATTAAATAATCAAATAAGTAAGTCTTTTAAAGAAGAAGAAATATTTGGAATTGGTCACTATTTAGGTAAAGAAATGATTCAAAATATTGAACGTCTACGATTTTGAAACACTATATTTGAACCACTTTGGAATAATAAGTATATTTCCAATATACAAGCAACTTCTTCAGAAACGATTAGTATAGAATATCGTGGTGGTTACTACGAATCAAGCGGCGCCCTAAAATTCATGGTTCAAAATCATTTATTACAAATGGTTTAATTACTTGCAATAGAACCTCCAATTAGTAGAAAAAGTAGTGATATAAGAAAAGAAAAAGTTCAAGTCTTAAAATCCTTGAAATGTTTTAATCCAAATGAAATTAAAGAAAGTTTCGTACGTGGTCAATATGATGGGGGAATGATGAATAATGAGTTCGTTCCTGCATATAGAAATGAACCTAATGTAAATTCACAATCTAATACTGAAACTTTTGTGGCAGGTAAAATAGAAATTGAAAACTCTAAATGGGCTAGTGTTACATTTTATATTCGTACAGAAAAAAGAATGAAAAAATCTATCCAAATCGTTATAGAGTTTAAAAAATCCAATGCAATTTTATTATAGTAATTGTGAACAGAATGCATCAAACTTATTAGTCATCAACGTACAACGCAATGAAGGATTTTCTTTATGTGTGAATGGTAAGAAAATTAATCAAAATAATGAAATGCAAAAAGTGAAGCTTTCTTATACTATGCCGATTAAAGATAAAATGAACACAGTCGATGCATATGAAAATCTTATTTACGATATATTAATTGGAGAACAAACAAAATTTACGCATTGGGAAGAATTAAAAATTCTTGGAAATTTATTGATGATATTGAAAATGTATGGAAACAAGACCAGCCACAGTTTCCTAATTATGCCTCTGGATGATATGGGCCTAAAGAAAGTGAAAAATTACTTAGTGAAGACGGATTGAATTGGTGGAATAATTTGTAATATAAAAGACCTAAAGTTGTCGTGTTTTGAATGAGTAGTTAATCCTTAATTAATATGCAATAATCAATGTTATAAAGTTTATAAAGGGAGGACAATTAATGGATTTTATTAATATTACAGGTGCTTCACAAAATAACTTGAAAAACATAGATGTAAATATCCCAAAACACTTAGTAACGGTATTTACAGGTCGTTCTGGTTCAGGGAAATCATCTTTAGTGTTTAATACTGTTGCTGCGGAGTCTGAACAGCTACTAAATGAAAGTTATTCTAGTTATATTCAATTTCATTTAAATCAACAACCCAGACCGAAAGTAAAGAAAATTAAAAATCTTCCTGTAGCAATGACGATTAATCAGAGAAGATTCAATGGGAATTCTCGCTCCACGGTAGGAACAGTTTCGGATATATATGCCTCTGTTAGATTACTGTGGTCTAGAATAGGCGAACCGTTTGTTGGTTATTCAGATGCATATTCCTTCAATAGTCCTAAGGGCATGTGTAAAACTTGTGAGGGATTAGGATATATTGAAGACATTAACTTAGATGAATTGCTAGATTGGGATAAGTCTTTAAATGAAGGTGCAATAGACTTTCCTTCTTTTGGACCAGACAAAGAGCGTGGTAAAGCCTATAGAGATAGTGGTTTATTTGATAATAATAAAAAATTGAAAGATTATACAAAAGATGAATTAGAATTGTTTTTATATCAAGAGCCAATGACATTAAAAAATCCTCCTAAAGAATGGAGAAAGTCAGCTAAATATGTAGGACTAATACATAGATTCAGTAGAATATTTTTAGGTGATAAAGAATTTAATAAGAAACGCTACGCCAAACATCTTAAAAATGTAGTAAATAATAAAATCTGTCCAACATGTAAAGGTCAACGTCTAAACTCGAAAATATTAAGTTCTAAAATTATGAGTAAAAATATTTCTGATTTCACACAAATGACAATTAAGGAAAATTTAGAGTTTCTTAATAAATTAGAGGATCCAACAGCCAAATATATTATTGATCCTCTCAAAAAGCAGTTAGAAGCACTAGAATATATTGGATTAAGTTATTTAACGCTTAACCGTGTAACAACGACATTATCAGGCGGTGAAGCGCAACGGCTTAAATTAATACGTCATTTAAATAGTTCTTTATCGGATTTAGTTTACATTATAGATGAACCAAGTGTTGGCTTGCATCCGGAAGATATAGCTAAAATCAATGAAATTTTAAAATCATTAAAAGAAAAAGGTAATACTGTGTTAATTGTTGAACATGATCCCGATGTCATTAAAGAAGGAGACTATATCATAGATATTGGGCCAGGTTCAGGAAAAAACGGCGGTGAAATCACATTTGAAGGAACATATAATGAATTACTATCTTCAAATACTTCGACAGGTAACGCATTACGTAACAAACATAATTTAAAAGAGAATATTCGTGAAGCTAACCACTTTTATAATATCGGTCCTGTGACACAAAACAATTTAAATAACGTAAAAACGTCTATACCTAAACACGTATTAACAGTCTTAACAGGTGTTGCTGGTTCAGGTAAGAGTACCCTTGTTAAAGCAGGTTTTGAAAATAATGACCATACCATCTTTATTGATCAAAAAGCAGTTCAAGGATCTAATAGATCTAATCTATTAACGTATTTAGGTGTTTTTGATAGTGTAAGAAGCTATTTCAGTAAAGAAACAGGCTTAAATAAAGCTATGTTTAGTTATAATTCAAAAGGTGCCTGTCCAAATTGTGGTGGAAAGGGCTATATTAAAACGGAACTTGCTTTTATGGGTGATTTTTCACAGACATGTGAAGTTTGTCATGGCAAACGTTATAAACAAGAAGTATTAGATGCTACCATAGAGGGGTATTCAATCGCCGATGTTCTCGATTTGACGGTTGACGAAGGTATCATTTTCTTTGATAAAAAGAATGATATTAAGTCAAAATTACAATCTGTAAGTAAGACAGGTTTGAATTATATGTCACTTGGACAACCTTTATCCACTTTATCTGGTGGAGAGATTCAACGCGTGAAACTAGGACAACATTTAGATGAAGAGATAAACAATAGTATTTTTATTTTTGACGAACCAACTACAGGCCTACATGAATCGGATATCCCTATATTGATGGAGTGTTTTGATGATTTAATTGATCAAAACAATACTGTTATTTTGATTGAACATAATTTATCGATTATGTGTGAAGCAGATTGGATCATCGATGTCGGCCCAGGCCCAGGGTTGGATGGCGGAAAGGTCCAATTTAGTGGAACACCTAAAAACTTCATTGATAGTTCAGAAACATTGACATCTAAACACTTGAAACGCTATATCAATCAGTAAAAACAGAAGAGTTGGATGAGTTTATATTTATTATATTCAATCAACTCTTTTCTCATCCTAGGTTCTTTCAATATAAAAATGTTGAAATTTAAATATATTTGTAAAAGACGCCTTACTTTGAATGAGTTATTAAAAGTAAGGCGTCTTTATCTATGTGTTATTGTGGTTTTAAAATGACTTTAACATTATTATCTTTTTTCTGATCAAAGATATCATAACTTCTTTTACATCTTTTAAAGGCATAGTATGAGTGATAATTTTTGTTGGATCAAAGACTTTATTTTAATCATGTGATAAAGTTTTGGCATCATTTGAATAACTGGCGCTTGCCCACTTTTCATTTGAATATTTCTATTAAATATTAAGTCTAATTGGGAGTTATCAGTTGCAGTTCCATAGACACCTGTCAATTGGATTGTTCCATATTTTTTCACTGATTCTGCTGCCGTAACAATTGGGCTGATATTTCCTCTCTGTATTGAATTTGAGCTAACTTCTAAGTCATCTTGAACTACTTGTCCATCTATTCCGACACAATCTATAACAACATCTGCACCACCGCGTGTTGTTTCATGTAATAGTTTTCCTAAGTCATCTTCTTTTGAAAAATTATAAACCTCAGCACCGTTATATTTCTCGGCATGAGCTAATCTATGCCCAACATTATCAAAGGCAATGACACGTCTGGCACTTTTTAATTTTGCAAATCTTTGTGCTTTTTTAGTAATTTAAACTGCTCAAATATCTATAACTAAACGAAGAAATAAAAATACCAAACTACATCCTATTGTATAGATTTTTTGCATTATATATAAAATTAGAAAGGTAAAATTTAATGATTGTTGGTTATGCGAGAGTATCATCTATAAACCAAAATTTAGAAAGACAGTTAGCTAATTTGAAAACATTTGGCTTAGAAAAAATATTTACAGAAAAAGATCGGGAAAGTCAGTAGAAAACAGACCTATATTTCTAGAAGCACTTAATTTTGTGAGAAAGGGAGATAGATTTGTTGTAGAGTCTATTGACCGTTTGGGACGGAATTATGATAAAGTGATTCATACCGTTAATTATTTAAAAGACAAAGAGGTTCAATTGATGATTACCAGCTTGCCTAGGATGGATGAAGTCATTGGCAAGCTATTATTGGATAAGTTTATGAAAAATTTAATCGTTTAAATTTTGTCAATGATTTCAGAGCAAGAACGAAATGAAAGTAAACGTCGACAAGCACAAGGTATTCACGTTGCAAAAAAAGGTGTGTATAAAGGATGGCCATTATTGTATTCTCCGAGTGCAAAAAATCCCCAGAAAAGAATTGTTTATCATCGAGTCGTAGAAATGTTAAAAGAGAATAAAGTGATTAGTAAAATTACGAAAGAAGTGAATACCACAATGCAAACAATATATAGTGTTAAACGTGAAAAGGACTGATTTGTACAGAAATTTTGATATTGAAAATACCGATATATATCTATAAATGATATAATATAACCAATTGTAAAAACATATAATTAATAATTTTTAATACAAAGGCTGTGATTCAATTCATGGGAAAAATTAAGAGTGATTCAAGTCAAACTAATCAAATATTTTCATCATTACAAAGTGCGATAGAACAATGTGAGAGTGTGTCTGAGCCTTCTAAAGATAATAGTACAACTGTAAAAGGTAATACAAATGCGCATAACGCTATGGATGATTTAATCAAAATGAATCAATCGGTATCTGAAGTGATAGAAAAAGCGAGTAAAAATATTCAAAATGTCGGAGAATCTTTTGAACAAATTGATCAATCTATAGGCAATGATATTGCTAAAAACTAAAGGGATGATGATATGACAAATAAAGTTGATGAGTATAACCAGAGCATTATTGTGAAAAAAGAACAGGTAAATGAATTATTAAACGAAAAGAAACAAATAAATGGATGGTTAGATGATTATCATGAATTTACAACTTCAACAACGGGATTATATCGTCACTTAGCTGAAAGGTATTATGAAAGTGATATGTTCAGTCGCATTGAAGAGAATAATGATCTGTTTCAGTCTGGACAGAGACAAGTAATGAGTGCCTTATTTGAACAACAAAGTGAAATTGATAGAAAGATACGTCTAACCAATGAAGACATTGAAGATATAGAAAAATATAGAAATATTGAAATGCAAAAAGAACAGGAAGGGGGACATATGCATGAGTATTGATATGTACGTAGGTAAGTCTAAAGGTCAGTCTTCTGATGTTGAAAGTACAGTGAAAGATATTTCAAGTGGGTATGACAGTCTTCAAAAGGCCATTATGCAATTTGTTGGTGCAAGTGAACTACAAGGTCAAGCTTATGATTCTGGGAAACAATTCTTTTCGTCTGTGATTGTACCCCTTACAGAAAGTATTAAAACGCTTGGAGAACTGACTGAACAAGCTTGTAATGATTTTGTGGATAAATATCAATCAGAAGTTGATAGTCAGAGTTTAAAAGAATCTGAATTAATTCAAGACATTGAAGAATTAGAAAAGCAAGTTTCTCAATTAGAGGCGATGAATGCGTCACTTAAACACAAATCCTCTAAAAATAGTAGTTTATTATCTGGTAATAATCAAATGATCAGTAGTTTAGAGCAACAAAAGAAAGAACTAGAAGAAAAATTACGTAAACTAAGACAATTTGATGCAAAATCATCAAATATATTTAAAGATGTCGAATCGTTCCAGAAAAACGTACAACAAGGCATTAACCAAGCTAAAACTGCATGGAATCCAGGAAAACAAGCATTTAATATTCCAGCAGGCAAAGATTTGGAATGGGCTAAAGTCAGCCAGCAAAAAGCATTAGAAATTAGAATGAATAAAATTAATCATAAACTTAAAGATGGTAAAAAATTAAATAAGAATGACATTTTTACTATTATCGCGTATCAACAACAAAAACATTTCAATGTATTACCTAAAAACGTTCAAAAATATATAGACGAACATGCCAGCGATATTTCTAATGACTTAACAGCTAGCGGTTCTACACAACTTATGGAACAGTATGGTAATTTCCTCAAAGATAATCCTGGTTTAACTTTAAA
>Ga0114955_1000603_pt1 | contig 16901 bp, 13 predicted proteins | sample Porto_5metaG_FD_87302 | JGI IMG/M metagenome (GOLD analysis project Ga0114955, IMG submission 87302) | Marine algal microbial communities from Porto, Portugal - Porto_5 metaG | ecosystem: Host-associated > Algae > Red algae > Unclassified | place: Portugal: Porto | collected 2015-02-02 | reverse complement strand
TCCTGTGCAGCAGACTTTTTTAATGTGTCTACTACACAGGATACAGTTTATTTACTGGTTGGCTCTTTTTTTTATAGGACCTATTATTTCAGTAGCCAGGGTAGAACGTACGGGTGCGTGGGAGTTAGATCTCGTCAGCTAAACTGTTCGCCCCCTACTTGTAGAAAGATGTTTGAGGCTGGTTGGGACTTATGATCTCGTATAACAAGCGAAGCTATGGAACTACAGGAAGGTATAGGGGTTACTGGTGAGTACAACAAGGGAGAGATGAAATTAAATCCAGTAGTTGGCCTGGATGTGGCCAAAGGAGTAAGTGAGGCCCAAGCTTTCTTAGATAAAGATAGGCCGTATGGAAAAAACTTTAGTGTAAAGCATATCAAGGAGGAATTAGATTTATTTGTTTCCTATTTAAAAGGAATAGAGACGAAAACTGGGGTTAGACCAGCGGTGATTCTTGAATCTACAGGACATTATCATACACCAATTATTCAATGTCTGGAGGATAATCAATTTTTATATATCTTGGTAAATCCGATTATCTCTTATCAAGCAAAGAAAACAAGCCTGAGGAAGGTAAAAACAGATGCGGTTGATGCATATCATCTTTGTGTTCTTTATTACAAGGAAGAATTTGAGCCTTATAAGAAGAGAGGACTAAGACTTTTAAACCTAAGAACCTTATCAAGGCAATACGAGACCGTTACAACCTTTATATCCAAGCTAAACTTCAGTTTCATACTATTCTCGATCAAGTATTTCCTGAATACAGGGGAGTCTTTGGGGATTTGTTTTCGCAAGTTTCTCTCAAAATATTAAAGGAGTTTCCAACATCTGAAGATGTTCTGAGGACTGGTGAAGCAAAGATACTGGAGCGAATAGTGGGAATGCTTAAAAAAACGGTCTGAGGGGTGGGCTAGGGAGAGGGCAGCTAAATTAATAGCTTCGGCTGAGCGAAATCCTTTCCAACAAGGTGTGTATCAAAGTCAGTTGTTCAGTTTGGATATGTATATCTCTATGCTTCTTCAGTACCAGGAACACCTATCCAGTATAGAGGCAGAGATAGATGTCCTGGCAGAAGAAATTGAAGAATGTAAGATAATCCAATCAATTCCCGGAATAGGAGGAAAGATCGCGGCAACGATCATTTCCGAAATCGGAGAAATTGACCGGTTTAATCACCCTAAAAAACTTGTGGCTTACGCGGGAATAGACCCGAGTGTCCATTCATCAGGTAAGTTCACAGCTACTATAAATCATATTACTAAACGAGGTTCAAGCCGATTACGGCACGCTTTGTATATGGCCGTTTTATGCGGTATAAGAAGCTCCAGGAACAAGAAGCTAAAAGAGTATTATGATCGGAAACGAAATGAAGGAAAGCCTTCAAAAGTAGCAATGATAGCTTGTGTAAACAAGCTTTTACACTGGATTTATGCAATTCTAAAAAGGAATGAGCAGTTCCTAGATCTGGCTTAATCAGCAAGAAAAAACAGCAAATGAAAAACCTTCCAAACAGTATTTGGAGGGTTATTTGGCGTGCCTTCAAAAGTATAACACGGAAGAATAAATATTTTAATAAGAAGTTCTTGACTCCTATTAGCTGGTTTAGTTAAAGAAGGAGGGCTGCTACGGCAGCCCTTTTTGTCGTTCCCCTTTCGAAGCGGTTTTAGTGTAAAAAGCAGGGAAAAGTTAGAGGCATCTTGAATATTGGATTCATTAAGTGATCCCGGAGGAATGTATATGTTATCTGATATAGAATTGATGAAACATCATATGAATGTGTTATTTAAACACGATGCAGAAAACCGAATGTCGGTGGTGAATGAACCACCCTACGAAGCAGCACCACGATTTTTCTTAGGTGTTACCAAATTGGGAAGCGAAGTCAGCTTTTCATATTCCTTAGCTTTGAGAATTGTAGAGAAGTTAGAAGAAATTATAGGGACAATTCCTAGTGCTAATCTTGGAGAAGTAATAGAGATATTAAGCATGGACCGACCAGTAAATAAGTTATGGATTGGACCGGCATATGTATTTCCTGACGTCAGAAAAATGACCTGCACAACAGCAATTAAAGTAACTGATAAAAACAAAGAAATTTTAAAGCCTTATTTCCCACATACATTTGAGAATTTTGAGTATAAGCAACCTTGTTTTGTAATAGTTGAAGATAATATACCTGTTTCTATTTGTTGTAGTGCTAGGCAGACATCAAAAGCAGCCGAAGCAAGTGTATCAACACTTGAACATTACCGGGGAAGAGCATATGGAGTAAATGTAGCAAGTGCCTGGGCTGCAGAGGTACAAAAACAAGGACGAATTGCTTTATATAGTACTTCTTGGGATAACTTCGCTTCTCAGTCTTTGGCGAGGAAACTACAATTGGTTCAGTATGGAACAGATATTCATATGAGCTGAATTAGATAGGACTCCTTCTTCAACTAAAGGGTGAAAGAGTTAAAGAGCATATGAGGGGTTTAGACCCTATTCTGTACAAAAAGCTGTAGTAGCCGGTTTGACTGCATTATCAAATAGTGACGCAGAAGTTATGAAGGGAATTAACACCCCCCCATGGGGCATCACTTGGTTCATAACTAACGATGTTTCCAATCATCAAATGGGATACGGAATAGATATTAGTCTTGTTAAAGTTAACTCTAAAAAAGAGATATCCATAGGGGATTACACCCTTAACACAATCTCAGAGTACACTGAATATAAAATGCCATCACAAATCCACGAGTTGAGTGGAGCCTCGGCTGTATTTAGTACTCCTGTTACATCAAAAAATGAAACTGCATGGAAGAGTGCAACTTATAGAGATACAATGAATGAGGCCGCTAAAAATTTACAGAATTACGCTACCACAGCCGGACTTACTCCTCTGGCTTCTGAATGGTGGCATTTTAATGATTTAGATGCAAGAGATCAAACAGCAGATAACATAAGCAGCGGAGAGTATTTTTTAACTGAAGTTTATAGTTCGAAGCCTATAGTGGAATGACATGAAATATACAGATTACGAGCAATGAGGAAAAGGTAAGTTTTTTAAAATAGTCCTTTAGGTCAAGAGGCATATCCTCCTATCCATATAAAAATCAAGAAACTATGATTCCAGGCTATTTTCTTTTAACTTCAGGGTATTTTAGAGGTGTTAATGACAAGGGTGTATTATTCTTAAGTGAATGGTGCATCTTTTTTATTGTAATCGACATTAAATAATTATCAAAAAAAAGGACGCAGCCGTTTTCATTATATTGACGTTTAAAGCAAAAATATATATACTTTTACTTTATCGTGGTAAAGTATTATAGAGTTAAAGTGATTACTGTCAGTGTACTGTTTTACTCTTATACGTGTTGAGTGGGAAACCGTAAAAATCGGGATTCATTAGCTTGGCATGGTGATTGGGTTGATCAGGACCTGTATTTATGAACCACATAAACCAAAGACCGTATAAAGGCGTTTAAATACTCAGCCAGCTTTAGATTCAATGTTTGAAAGGAGAACCATAATGGCAGATAAAAGTATAGAGAGGTTAACTCGACCAGTCTTGAGCCGAATGAAGGAATATTCACCAGGGAAGCCCATTTGGGAGGTTCAGCAGGAGCTTGGGATTAAGGAAGTGATTAAGCTTTCATCCAACGAAAACCCATTGGGAGTATCACCGCTCGCGCAAGAGGCGATAACACGTTATGTTAGTGAACTGCATCGGTATCCAGATGCTTATACCACGAGGCTCAGAGAAGCAATAAGCATACAATATGACGTAAGTGACGAGCAGGTCATAGTAGGAAACGGTGGAGATGAAATCATTACTATGATCTCCGAAACCTTCCTCGAGGAGGGAGACGAAATCATTGTTCCAACCCCATCCTTCAGTGAATATGAATTTGGCGGCAATCTGATGGGAGCAAAAGTAATGAAAATTCCACTGAATTCGGATTTTGAATATGATCTAGATTTGATTTCAGGGGCCATTACAGAAAAGACAAAGCTCCTATATTTATGCTCTCCCAATAATCCCACCGGAACTTATATAAAAAAGGCCGAGTTGGATACTTTCTTGCAGAACCTTCCTCGGCGAATCATTGTCGTATTTGACGGAGCTTATTCCCACTATGCGACCACTGATGATTATTCCGATGGTGTAGAATTCCTGAAGCAAGGAAAGCAAATTATAGTGATTCAGACCTTTTCGAAAATTTTCGGTCTGGCAGGACTGAGAGTAGGTTTTGGTATATCATCAAAGGAAATCGTCAATAGTATCCATAAGGTAAGAGAACCTTTCAATGTAAATACATTGGCACAGATTGCTGCAGAAGCTGCCATCAAGGATGTTCAGCATGTTGAGGCTTCAAGAGCATTGAACGAGGCGGGGAAAACCCAACTCTATAAAGCTTTTAACGTAATGAATTTCACCTATATTAAAAGCATGGGCAATTTCATTTTAGTAAATGTAGGGGATAAAGCATCATTTATTTATGAGCAGTTGATGGCTAAAGGATTCATCGTACGCTATGGTGGTGTCTGGGGATTGCCAAATCATCTAAGAGTAACGATAGGAACGGAAAAAGAAAACACCGGTCTAATTTCTGCCCTTGAACGAATTCTGGATGATATAAATAAGAGGTAAATACCTACCAAGCTGTTCATTCTTCTAGGACAGTTTTTTTATATCATTTGTTCTTAACCCAAGTGGATGGTTTCTTCAATTGGAAGACGGCAGGGTAGAAATATCCTCTTCAATAGCTTCGCTTTTTACATAAGATTCGCATTATTAAAAAGTGAGGAGTTAGCCCAACTGCAGAAATTATGGCAGCCCCAGGAAACAGGTATTTAATAAGTTCATAAAAATTATAATAAGAAGACAGCCTTTGAGGGCTGTCTTCCTATTTATCGTTTTTGTGTACCATTAGCTTCAACTTCGCAATCTTTGAACTAGTGATAGATTGTTCATCATGTATAAACTTTAAACTTTTTTGTAAATAGAACGTAGAAGTAAACATTAAGGGGTTAGCATTCTATTAAAAGAACCTGTTAGGTTTATAATTATATAAGTGCATTTAGGTATTATACTGACAATAAAAATATTAAACGTTAGGGTGAATTAATAATTTGGGACCTTTTATATTAGAAGTCGGACGGTATGTTTTTGATATATATTATTGGTTAATTTTTATTTTTATATTGGGTTCCTGGTTTCCACAATTTCATTCAACAAAGATTGGTACATTGATTGGAAAATTAGTTGATCCATACTTATCTATCTTTAGAAGGTTTATTCCACCTCTAGGTGTTATTGATATTTCAGCTTTGCTAGGAATATTAGCTTACAGTTACATAGCAAGCTTTGCCCTTATAGGTCTTAACCAAGTATTTAAACTGATTGGATTGTAAAAACCACAGGAATGGAAGGCATATAAGTAAGAACTTTACCATCATCTTCGATTGGCTAGTGGCGTAAGGTATTTCACATGGACCCTCCAGTAAGGAAGTCTCTCTTGAAACATTTGAGAAGCTTTGCGTCATGGACGTGATTCGTTTTTAGAACCATTGTCAGAGCCAGCTTAATAATAGCATGGCTGTGAAGGGAATAAGCTGAGCCTTCAGGAACTATTAAATAGAAAATAATGATGCAAACCTGCATGGGGCTTTTTTCCATAGCTCAACATGGCGTGAAAAGCGAAAATTCATTAGATCAACAAAAAACGGATTTTACCAACGCCAGGGTAAACCTAACCAATACATAATTCATATTGTTCTATTAATCCTAACCCTATAGATCTCTTCTATCTTTTTAAGATAAAAAATATTGAGCATAAAGGGAGTAAAACAAATAATTTCTGGGTATTTAAGCTAATGTATTCCCAAAAAAATCTGACATCCGCCAAAGGTGGATGTTTTTTTTATCCATGAAAAAAGCCGGCCCAGGCATTTGGCCGACCAGATTACTTAAGAATCCAAAGAGCCCAAAGCAACTATCCGTCACAAGGGAAGGGGCAGGAACTATGTTCGTTTTTTATTATACCCATCATGTGCGATTTGTTCTGCGACTATCCAAACTCTCGGAAGCCAACCTTGCTTTCTCCCTACTTGTGTTGATATAAAGCAATGAAACATCCGATGAAGTATGGCCAAGCTGGGACATGATCAGCGGGTTAACCTGAATGATCAATGAGTCTATAAAACGACCTTAACCCTTGAGCCACTAGGGTTCAGGGCGTTTTTTTATGGGTTTACGTTATAAGGGAAAGTGCGATTAACCTGGAAACCTTTGAAGAAGAAAGAATCCAAACAGGCAAAACACCTGTCACAACAGGGGTGACGAAGGACGGCAAGACCCTTGCGGTAACACTCTTCTCCGAAAACGCACTGGCTATAGTAGATCTGGAAACGAAACAAGTGGCCAAGGTAAAGGTCGGTACAGGTCCAGCGCAAGTGTATATTGGCCCTGACAGCAAATATGCGTATGTCGCCAACCAGGGAACTCAGGAGGCACCATCAAATTCCATTTCAATCGTCGATCTTGAGACGAAGTCGGTTGTCGATGAAATCAAGACAGGGAATGGGGCGCACGGCGTGACAGTAAGCAGTGACGGAAAATTTGCCTATGTGACCAATATGTTTGATAATACGGTCAGTGTGATTGACCTTGACAGCAAGCAGGTAGAGACAATTGATGTCGGGGAAATACCTAATGGAATCACCGTGATGGACTTAAGATATACTCAGTTCAAAAAATTCACACATTCTCCGCCTACTCACGGCATGATTAGTATAAACCTATGCCCGAAAAGGTGAAAGCAACTGGGAAAACAATCAAGCTGGCTGTTAACGGCGGGATTGGATTTGGCTCCAAGCTGAATGCCAAACAGCTCCTTGTCATGGCAATATCTAGAAGACGCTCAGGAACTGGAGCTGACAAGGTTTCATCAGCTGTATATTGAAATGGTTGAACAAGCTTTAAAAAGTTTAGGACAACCAAAATAAGATAAAAAGGAGCTTGCATAGCTCCTTTTATAAGTTCCTTACAAAAGTACGTAACATTTTAATTAAACTACCTTTATCACTATTATTTAAATTGTTTAAAAAGATTAATTAGCGTTAATATTAAACTACCTTATATGCATTTTAGCCAGCTTAAAGCTAATTCTTTGGTAATTAATAAATAAAGCCCTTGTAAGGTCGGTGTACAATAAAGAGTGGATTACAATTAGCAAAGGACAAGCAACAGCCTCCAAAACAAGGTCTGCTGATAAACCATCAGCAAAGATAACATGCACCCCTCCAAAAGGGAAAGAAAAGGAACTGTAACGAGTGATGGCAAAAAGGTTTCCTTAAAAACTGAAAAGAAGTGATTTTATGAGAGGTATAATTGATCGCTCTGAAGGTGATTTAGCCCTTTCGAGATTGATGGAGAAACAACAGATTTACCGAAAAGGCTGTTCCCACCGGAAGCAATTGCTGGTGATGTAGTTGAAATTAGCGGATATAAAATAATAGTTAAAAAGGCTGAGACAGATAAGCTCAGAAAAGAAATAGAGGATTTGATGAATGATGTATGGGAAGATCAACCTCGCTATAGCGAGGTTTTTTGTTGCCACTATGAGAATAAATTTATTAGGGATCATGACTATATATAAGTGATAGGAAAATATATTGAGGAGTGTATAAAGTCATGCTACCTGAAAGTTTAGGAGCTATCCTCCGGATGGGAAGATTCAAAAGAAACCTTACACAGCAGGAAGTATGCGAAACAATTCAAATGCAATTAAGTACACTTAGTCGTATTGAGAACAATAAAAGCGTTCGAAGAAAGACAATAAAAAAGATAATGGAATATTACGGATTAACAGAAGAAAAAGCCCCTCTCTGATAAGAGGAGCTATATAACTCTCTATCGCCCTTACTAGATTTACTTTTCAATTACTTTAAAGATTTGTAATAATTGTAGAATTGTTAACGTGAATATCGCTAAGTTTAGTATAACAATAGGTACTTTAAGTAGGTAATTGATCTGATAATCCTGAACGACCAACATTATTTTGAGTAGCCCTCTTAGAAATGCATAACTTACGCAAACCAATAGAAAAATTATTACGATATTAACAGCCCAATGCGAGAAAAAATAATGCAAAAGGAATAGTATAATTCCAATAAGTGCAGCTGCTCCGATATCATTCTGCGCATCCTTTAACAACGGGTTTGCTGAATTGGATAGTTCAATAATTAGCTAATAAAAGCCAATAACACCAAAAACTATACCTACAATACTTGTTATTGTTCTATTCCCCAAAAAATCAGGGTTAAGGTATAACACAATGGAGGATTTCAAAAGTGACATAGCGAGTGCTATACCTTCAATTAATTTTAACCTTTGTTCATTACAATGCAATTTCACCCCTATTATTTAATCCATTTATTTACAAGTGAAAGCTATTAGAGTTTCACTTTTATATGAAATTTTCATTCTATTAGGGCAAGAAGGAAAATGAAAATAACTTGAAACTTTTGGTCTTTTTATTCGTATTTGAAACTGGAGGTGATAACTTGTTCGATTCTAGCCAAATGGTAATAGATGCAATATTTCAGGCTTTATTGCCAGTATTCAAAATGTTCTTAATACCAATAATTATTTGGGTTACGATACCAGGATTATTTTTTACTGCGATATTCAAAAATAACGAGGCATTTTCTTTCGGAGCGCTTTTGGGTTTTATAGGCTTGATTACAATAGGCCCATTTTCTTCTTGAGTATATTTTGATTGTTTTAAAAAGCCCCTCTCGAATGAGAGACCACTGAAAATCTGCTGATTTTTTAGGTTTTTTGATAACCTAAATGAAAAGGGCCGGTCTAATTCCATTCTTTGGAATAAAATCGGCTTTTTTGTTATTTTTGTCCTCTTTTGCTCTATTATTGCTCTGTCAGTTTTAAAATTCTTTTTAAATTGACTGTGAAAATGGCCATGGCACCTTGCATCTCCAACCCCAATATACCCAAGGATTTAGCTACATCATACCCGTTTCTGTGTTTTAACTCGCTATTTTTTTCCTCAATTTTATATCGTTCTTTGGAATTCTCCTTAAAGTAATCACTTTCTTGAAACTTTGCCTGCTCTGAGTGTTCGGTTGACTTTATTGAAACGGTATACGTCTTGCTTTTCGCTCCTTCTTTATAACAGCCATCACTAAATGGGCAACTCTTGCACTTTACAATATCAAAATAATATGTATCCTTCTGGTTCTTTCCATTCCTGCCAGTATTTTTCTTTCCGGTTCGTGCCTTCCTGATTGCGAGGTGTCCTGCTTTACAAACATACATCCCAGCTTCTTTATTGAATTTGAATTCCTCTTCCTTACTACGGGCGCAGTGGGTAATATTCGGATTCAATTTTGCGACCAAGTTGATTTTGTTTGTATTACTGTAAATAATATTCTCTTGTTCTGAATAAGGCGCATCGCGGATCGCAGTCTCAACCTTCATACCTGCTTCTTCGCTTTTCTCGATAAGGGTTTGAAGTTGCTTGCCATCGTTTTTCTCGCCTGTCGTAATGACAGCTGCCGTAATGATTGGTTCCTCACTCATCGCCAGATGGGTTTTGTATCCAAAGAAAGAGGAATCGGCCGTCTTTTTTTATTGAGTTTTACGCCAGTTGACTTAACCGTATTTTAGTTATATATTTAAGTAAAATAATTAACCCTTGACGTTAATATTATTGTAACAGGAGAAGATTATGGACATATACTATACAAGTAATAAACTTGCTAAAATTTGTAATGACCAATCTTTGATGGATCGCAAATGGGGAGTAGAGAACGCAAAGAAAATACGGCGGAGATTAAATGAATTGGCTGCAGCAAATCACTTGGCAGAAATTCCTCACACTCCTCCTCCAAGACGCCATCAATTAACTGGCAAAAGAACTGGCCAATTTGCAGTCGATATACAGCAACCTCAGAGAATAATTTTTGAACCCGATCATGATCCTGTTCCGCTTAAAGAGGATGAGGGAATAGATTTGACTAAAATAACCTCAATAATAATTTTAGAGGTGGAGGATTATCATGGTAAGAAAAAATAGAATAAAATTCAATCCTAATTATGCCGTCCATCCAGGTGAAACATTGCTCGAAACTATAGACGCAATGGGCATTTCTCAAATGCAATTAGCAGAGAGGACTGGAAAAACGACCAAGGCAATTAATGAAATAATCAAAGGGAAAGCAGCGATCACACCACAAACAGCTCTTCAACTAGAGCGAGTTTTAAATATTCAGGCTTCTTTTTGGAACAGCCTACAAAAAAGATATGATGAAAAAATTGCCGAGTTAATTGAGGCGACAGAATTAGCGAAGCAGGTGGAATGGCTAAAAAAGCTTCCAATTAAGAGTATGATAAAGAACAATTGGCTTCAGAAAAAAAACGATGATGTTAGCCAACTAAAAGAGGTATTGAACTTTTTCGGCATGGCAAGTGTATATTCTTGGGAGGATCTGTGGGGTAAAGCGCTGGTAGATCCTCAGTTTGCTTTCCGCAAGTCAGAATCGTTGGATATAGATCCTTTCTCTGTATCTGCTTGGTTAAGGAAAGGTGAAATAGCCAGTCAGAAGGTTCAATGTTCCCCATTTAAAGCAACTCTGTTTAAACAAAAACTAAAGGAGATAAAGTCATTTACATTAGAGTCACCGGATATTTTCATATCAAAACTGAAAGACCTTTGCTCCGAAGCAGGTGTAGCAGTGGTGTTTGTAAATGAACTTCCCAACTGTCACATTAATGGAGCAGCGAGATGGTTAACCCCAGAAAAGGCAATGATACAGTTAAGTTTACGCTATAAAACAGATGACCATTTATGGTTTACATTTTTCCATGAAGCAGCACATATTCTCCTTCATGGAAAGAAGGAATTGTATATAGATTATATGGATAATAAAGGGGCCGGTTTATCAGGATTATTGACACAACAAGAGAAACAGGCAAATGATTTTGCTTCCGAGCACTTACTTCCCTTTTCTATATATAACAATTTTATAAAATTTAGGAACTTCAGTAAGGATAATATAGAGAAGTTTGCGAAGGAAAACGGTATATCACCTGGGATCGTTGTGGGAAGATTACAGTTCGATGGGTTGATTCCCTATAAAACACCTTTGAATGGATTAAAAAGAAAATACTCTTGGGATAAATTTGATTGGGTATGCAGTGAAGACACAATAGAAAAACAATAGTTATGAATTAAGGAGATAGAGAAATGATAAATGTTGTTAGAGGTGCTTCTAAAAAGCCAATATCATCGGACCGTTTAGCTACTTACTTTGAACAAAAAGATGACTTGAATGGTACATTATATTTAGGTTATCCGATCATCGGTACAGCCGAAGGTGCTTATGATATCGATGCAATTTTAATTTCTGAAGAATATGGATTAATTATTTTTGATATTATTGAGGGTCCAAATGAAAATGATCGTACCGACATTCAAGATGATCTTTATAATAAATTCCAGTCAAGATTGTTACAAAATAAAAAATTAGTAAAAAAAAGAGATCTGATGGTGGATATAAGTGTTGTAACCTTCGCTCCGGCTTGGAAATTCAGGCCCAACAATAATGATTTTGGATATGAATTGGTTACATCTGAAGCAGAATTGGATAATTTTCTAAATGATCTACATTGGAATAACAATGAATACTTCAATAAACTAGTAGAAGATGTTCAAATGATAACTACTATTAAGTCAAGACCTAAGCGTGAAAAAGTAAAAACTGTTGATTCTAAAGGAGGTAAATTGATAAAGCTTGAAGAATCCATAGCTAACCTTGATAGCAATCAAAGTCAGGCTGTTATAGAAACTGTTGATGGTGTACAACGTCTTAGGGGCCTAGCTGGGTCAGGTAAGACAATTATCTTGGCGTTAAAGGTAGCTTATCTTCATTCAAATAATCCGGATTGGGAGATTGCAGTAACATTTAATACACGTTCACTCAAAAATCAATTTATAGACTTAATCACCAGATTCACTTATGAACACACACGTGAGGAACCAGATTGGAGAAAAATAAAAATTGTTCATGCATGGGGTAACTCGAATACTCCGGGAATCTATTATGATATTTGTAATACCCATGATATAGAATTCTTGCCACTTTCAAAAGCATCTTCCCTCGCCCAACCAGGTCAGACAGATTTCGATGCGGTTTGTAAAAAGGCTCTAGATGAAATTACGGAGTTTCAGGAAATGTATGATGTTATCTTAATCGATGAAGCTCAGGACTTCTCCAAGAGTTTTTTACAACTCTGCTATAACATTCTGAAAGCACCAAAAAGATTGATTTATGCTTATGATGAGCTACAAAGTTTGAGCAGGATGTCGATGGATTCACCTGAAAATATTTTCGGGTTAGATGGTAATGGAAAACCTAAGGTACTTTTGAAAAATGAGGATAAAAAACCTAAGCAAGACATTATATTGCAAAAGTGCTATCGTAACTCTAGACCTATCTTAGCAACTGCACATTCTTTGGGTTTCGGAATTTATTATGATAAGGGATTAATTCAAATGTTTGATAGGTCATCTTTGTGGAAGGATATTGGATATACCATAGTAGATGGTGAACTAGAAGAAGGAAGCCATGTAAAATTGGGTAGAACTGATGAAAATAGTCCAATATTTTTAGAATCGCATTCACATATTGATGATATCATTCAATTTAATTGCTTCAAAAGCGAACAGGAGCAAGCCAAATGGATTGCACTACAAATAAAGAAAAACCTAGAAGAAGATGAACTTGAATACCAAGATATCATGGTCATTCATACTGATCCTTTGACTACAAAATCTGCTACTTTTCCTATTCGCCAGGAATTGCACAACTTAGGCATAAACTCTCACTTAGCCGGAGTCACTACCTCTCCCGATATATTTAACCAGGGGGATTCCATAACTATAACAAGCATATATAGAGCTAAGGGAAACGAAGCTGCCATGATATATGTAGTAGATGGCCAAAACTGCTATAAAGGACTCGAATTGTCCAGAAAAAGAAATATTCTTTTTACAGCTATAACAAGAAGTAAGGCCTGGGTCCGTGTAACTGGATATGGGAAAGACATGCTGGGTTTGATAGAAGAATTTAAAAGAGTGAAGGAAAACAATTTTCAATTGGAGTTGGTATATCCAACTGAAGAACAAAGGAAAAAAATGCACATCGTAAACCGGGACATGACACAGGAAGAGAAGAAGAAAAGAGCTTCAAGTTTAGAAAGTATGAATGAAGTTGTGAAATCACTAAAGAGGGGCGAATTTTATATTGAGGATTTACCTGATTCTATAAGAGAATTTTTAAGAGAACAGTTGAAAAATGATATGGATTAATTCCATTAGTACTTAACAATACGTTATCTATTATTTGATAACTCCACATTACCAAGTGCGCAAGGAAATATAGGATGAATTCATATAACACGACTAAAAATAAATCTATCGTTTTTTGGTAGGGTTTCCAAGTGGTCCTGATAAAGGGACAATGAGGAACCCTTTTTTATGAAATGAAAGAAACAGGCTAGTTAAAGCAGGTAAATGGATGTTCTCCCATTATATTTGTAAGGATGCTTAGCATTGAATAAAATGCCTGATGAATATGTAAAGTTAGAAGGGATCCACCTTTGGAGGAATTGCTAAATTCATAATATGTCCAAACCCTTGATATGGGTTTGGGCATTTTTTAAAATATACCATTATTTCCGTTAAGAAGGATTAACGTCTTTTTTTGCTGTTAACAAACCTTGGACACTAAATGGACCTGAGATTTTTTTGAGCAGAAATAACATAGTTTAATATTTTTTTACCAAAATTTAAACAATATCCAAAAATTAATAGTCTAGATATAATATTCTGGACTATCCGGATAGTACATGCATCGAGAGAGGAAGAAAAAATAGAATATGTCTTCATCATTCAGATTCTTTTATCGCTATTTTGCGATAATCATTTCATTATGCCTTATAATCAGTTTGGTAGGGCCAAATTTTGCAAACGCAGCACCCGGGGAATCGAAAAGAGCTCTCAAAAAGGAAATCTTGACGGCAGATGTTGGGGAACTTCCGAATAAACTTCCGAAAGAGAAACTGGAACTAACCAGCAAACGTACTCCATTTTCCACACGTTTCCTCAATCAAGATGGAAGCTTCACCGAAGAAATTTTCATGGACCAACAATTTTATCAGGATCCTTCCGATAAAAAATGGAAGAAGATTGATAATAGCTTAAAAGAAAGCAAGAAACAACACGGCAAGCTTGAGAACACTTCAAATGAGGTAAAGACCCTATTTGCTCAACAGTCTGGAAACAGTGAACTGGTGACTGTTGAAAAAGGGGGAAAAAGTGTCAGCTTTGTACCCGTAAAAGCCAATAAGGTACAGGGAACTGCTAAAGGTAACGAAATGACGTTCAAAGGCATTTTACAGGATGTGGACTTCCGTTATCGTGTACAGGGCAGCGCGGTCAAGGAGGATATCATCCTTCATCAATATCAAAACGAAAATACATTCAGTTTTGAATTGAAGCTTAAAGGCGTTTCACCTCAGAAAGAAAAAAATGGCACGATCGTCTTCAAAGATTCAAAAGGAAAAACAGTTTGGTTCTTTGAAAATCCTTATATGACGGATGCAAAAGGCAATTACTCCGAAAAAGTATCCCTGAACCTTCGCGAAGAAAACGGGAAGACTTTTGTCGATGTGGTGGCCGATCAGGTATTTTTGAAAAATCCTGAGACGCAATACCCAGTAACGATTGATCCGACCATCGACAGCTGGAATGTATTGAGAGACAACTTTGTCGCAAGCAGTTTCCCTGATTCAGTATTTTCCAGCAATACGTATATGCATACGGGCTACAACAGTTATTTTGGCACTACGCGCGCCCTTTTACGTTTCTATCTTCCTGCTTTGCCAAGCGACAGCGTGATTGACAGTGCCACATTTAACGCTTATCAAACCAGAAATGACGGACAACAGGTTTCTGTAGACTTACACCGGGTATCATCCGATTGGCCGTCATCAGCCACCTGGAATTCGCAGCCAAGTACTGCAACCACAAAGGAATCCACAGTGACAAGCAATACTTATAATGCATACTGGAGCTGGGATATTACGTCCTTGGCAAAAGACTGGTATAACGGTGTTCAGGCAAACTACGGTATGATGCTGAAACAGCAGAACGAAACCACTTCTCCTTATCGTACATTTACCTCTGTCAATAACGGAATCAACACCCCACGCTTAACGGTGAATTACCGGGTGGAAGCAATCGGGCTTGAGTCATTCTGGACAAATACAGAAGAGGGAGTCAATCCCGCAAACGGAAACCTTGTCTATCGGGAAACGGATGTGCAAATTCCAGGCCGTGGACCAGAAGTCAGTCTTACTAGAACATTTAACAGCCGGAAATCTTCTTTTAAAGGGCTGTTTGGTTATGGCTGGATTTCAAATCTGGAACAAACGCTTGTTGATTCAGGCAGCGGACCGATCACTTTAATCGATGAGGATAATACCCGCCATATTTTCGGAGAAAAAGTGGGCGGAGGTTATGAAGCCGCAGGCGGCGTCTACCTCGATCTGGTTAAAAATACTGATGGAACCTACACCATCACAGCAACAGACGGAACCAAAACAAACTTCAATACAAGTGGGAAAATCAGCTCGATCACAGACACCAATGGAAATACAATAACATTTGTCTATGATGCATCTGGCAAATTAACAAAAATTCAGGATGCATCCGGACGGGCAACCAGCATTGCCTTCGGGACAAACGGGTATGTATCCAGTGTGACAGACCCGGCTGGCAGGATAACTTCCTACAGTTATGACGCGTCTGGCAATATGACTAAAGTGACCAATCCAGAGGGCAAGGTTACCACGTTCAGTTATGACGCGAACCATAACCTTACGGGTGTCACTGATGCAAGGAGCATCAAAACTACTGTCGGGTACGACACATCTGACAGGGTAACCAGCATCAGCAGACCACTCACAATCAACGGAGTTGCGGGAACAAGCAAAACGACATATGCCTACGACACTGCCAATTTGGTAACGACTGTAACAGATGGTGAAGGCAAACGAGTCGATTATACTACGAATGCCAATGGAAATGTCGTCCAGGTAACGCAAAACCCGCTTGATGCAGCCAATAAAGCGGTAACGACATTCACCTACGACAATAAAAACAATTTGACAAAAGTTGTAGAGCCGAACATAAACAAGGCAAATGGCACCGCAGCATATGTTTACACATATGACCCCAACGGTAACATTACCGGTGTCCAGCTGCCTGAAAACCAAAATTCCACATTTGAGTACGACATCAACAACAATTTAGTCAAGGAACAGGATTTCAGCCAGAACGTCAGCACGAACGATTACGACAACAAGAACAACCAGACGGAATCCACCGATCCGAATGTCCAGACATCTGCAAGCAGATACGATGCAAACGGCAACCTTCTTTACTCCACGCATCCCATGTCTGCGGCTGATAACCTGTTAGCAAACTCAGGCTTTGAACTGGACCAGAATACCGACAGCTGGCCTGACGGCTGGACAAAGATGATGCAGCCTAATACAACCGCCACTTATGGCTGGTCAAACACAAGCAAGTTCGGCAAAAAGTCGATTAGTATTTCAAACCCAACTGGTTGGGCGATCGTAAGTTCCGAAAAAGTAAAATACGAGGCTGGAGATCAATTTATTGCGAGTGCGTATATTAAAAACGAAAACACAGCGAACTCCGCTTTGATCAAAATTGAATATTTTAATGCACAAGGAACACCTCTCCCGCCAACATCCTATTCATTCGGACTAAAGGGTACCCATGATTGGACAAGGGTCCAGGCAG
>Ga0114955_1000592_pt1 | contig 17112 bp, 17 predicted proteins | sample Porto_5metaG_FD_87302 | JGI IMG/M metagenome (GOLD analysis project Ga0114955, IMG submission 87302) | Marine algal microbial communities from Porto, Portugal - Porto_5 metaG | ecosystem: Host-associated > Algae > Red algae > Unclassified | place: Portugal: Porto | collected 2015-02-02 | reverse complement strand
GGTCGATCGACCCCGCCCCTTTACCGTCTGATAATAAAAGCACCATGGGACCGGGGTTCGCCGTCGTCGGCACCCCCGGCTCCCCATCGGATGTTGCACGAACAAAGGTTCTTCTTCCTCGCCCCTTGGGCGATAGCGTTCGCTTTATCGCGCGTCTACGGTCGGTCGCCATTCACTGGTTATTTAACCAGCGTCATTCATCCCACACAATCGAGAACCTCTATCTCATTCTCCTACGATCGAAACCGCCTGAAAAAGTGTCCTAAAGAGCTGATGGAGTTGGGTCCAGGATACATCTACGGTTGGGAGCAAACGTGTGAGCCATTGCTGAGTTCTGTAGGCACCAGTATGGGTGGGGCCCATGCGCCTTAGTGCGTGGACTGGACCTTCACGGTTGTTCAGTGCGCCCCGCCGCGCTTGTTTTCAGCGTTTTCTGGGCGCTCAAAGGGCGCACATTGGGCGCTTCAGCACCCAGTGCCTCCGTTTTCAAGGCGCTTTTGGGGCGCGCTCGATGAAATGTAGGGGGCCTCTTTTCTGTTGATGATATCGGCAGATAATGTGAATTTCCAGGAATCGTGCTTCATGAGGTCGACGCTGTGGTTGGAGGAGTTGAGCGGCATTGTGACAGGCGGGGTCCGCCTGCTTTATGAGTCAGCGTCCGTTGCATGTCTCTTTCCTGACGCCCGCACGCGCCGCTCCCGACCCATACACCAGAGAGCCCTGGCGCCAGACGGTGTTTTCTCTCGGTGCTCCTGTAGTTGAATGATCCACTCTCCCGCGAAATGAAATGTGGCTTCAACTGTCGCCAAAACAAGGGGATAGAGTACTTTATCTGATAGGTGCTACTAAGAGTGCTTCGTGGGCGCTCGGGTCGCTCTGAGGGCTCACGAGGGGCTCAGGGCCGCAAAAGCACCTGCGCCTCCGAACTCGGGGAGCTCCGAGCAAGCCTACCTAAAACACAATATTGGGGACTTTCTTTCCGGATCGTTTGTGGGATCGTCGCGAAAACGTACCTCGCTATTCGGAGACTTACCCTTGCGGTGTTAATATCTCTTCCAGTATGTCTGAAGAGATCGCGCTGTATGGAGCCATTTTCGACCCCGCTCTTCCTCAGTGTATACACTCTCAGAATAAGCGGCCTATTCGCATTTTAGACTCGCAGTACACGACCAGCACGATCCTGACACTGTTGAACGACTTCTCTGGGCGCCGCCCTGCCCCCCCTCACAGCTCCATTTGGGGGCACCGCACCTGCTGAGGCATGTCACGTGGCCACTCGTGGTGCCACGATAGAGAGCGTGCCTGGGCTCGATTCGTATGAGGTCCGTGCGGCGCCTCGTCACCCCACGTCAGCTGAGTACGTTGCAGAAAACATAAGCATTTTTCTACCGTTCTCTGGCGCCTCCTCTCCGAAGGGGCGCTACGCTATCTGTCTGGAATTCCATGCGTCCCTCCCTCTCCCCTCGACTACCGCCCCAAACAGTGCCTGGAAATCCATTTCTAACAATAGGGAGATATACTCGTGCACCACCCCCCACTTTTTCTCGGCGTCCGCACCGCCCCCCACAGACATGTAGTGGTCAAATGGGCAGTCGGAGAAAACGGGGTAGTGGGCGCGACAGGGGCGGCAGGAGAAACGTAGGAAGCAGAGGGGATATATGCAGTCGGGAAAGAAGTGGCAGAAGCGGAAGAAGGGACAGGAAAATACATACTGACAAGTTGGAATGGCGGAAGCCTTCTTACACCGCGCCAGAACGGCGTACGTATCCTTCCCCAACTCGTCATCCTGCATGTGGACGTATATTGATTCATATACTTAGAAGGGAGAGGGCGAGGCAGACGAGAACCAAGAGCAGCGTGGGAATTGCGAACTCCTTTGGTGGTCATGAAACGATTCGCGGCGGTATGGGGGGCGGAAGCATTTGCACCCGTCAGGGCTGGAGTCTCCGCGCGGCCAGCCGACTTATTGGCGCAGATGGGCCGCCGCTGGGGGGTCGGCAGGGTCTGTTGGCGGGTGGGGTGCATGGTAAGACGGTATCATCAGGAGAGAAAGGTCCGCACGAGGCCCTTCCTTGAAAGGTTTCCACGTCCACTGACCCTTCACATAGTGACCTTCGAAGCAGCAATCAGGGATCGCCCCCAAAAGCGGCTGGGCACGACGAAGCCACTGAGGACCCCAGTCCAACCCACGCCTCGAAAACGGATGACCACTGACCTCCTACTAATGTTCCTAGTGTCAACAAATGAAGGCCTACATCCGCGAACGAGGAGAGCTGACGTCAACAAAACGGAGGGTGGAGAGTGCTCCATGCACACAGGAGTCTATCAGCTCACCACATGGCGGATGGGTGGGTGATCAGCACTCTGAAGCATGACATCTCCGCTGACAAATAAGAATTTACACCAGTTTTGAGGGCGCTGTTTTGGAGCGTGACTTCACTGGCAAAACGTTGGATGGGTGGCCGCGGAAGCAGTCTAAAGTGCTGGACAAGTGGCCAAATGTGCGTATGTCAGCTCTATATTGCAGCGCGTGGTCGGTGCATGCGGCAGGGACCTCGTGGCGCCTTGGACCGCGTATTTCGACCTCTGCAAGCGACATGTGCGTGTCAGAAAGGCCGTTCAATCAAGTACACATGATTGAGCAGGACGCCTTCGGGGACATTTGGGTGACATCCCGGTGACGCACGATTGGGAGGCCACAACAACCCGGAAAGGCCGTAATGCCGCCGGGCTCGTGCTCAGCGCGGTCCCGTTTGCTGGGATGACCCGACCCCGCAACACAACCACGGCGTGGGCGGAGCTGAGTGTCGCACAACCGCCCATCTGAAGTGCTGGACAGGTGGCCAAATGTGCGTATGTCAGCACTATAATGCAGCGCGTGGTCGGTGCGTGTGGCAGGGACCTCGCGGTGCCTTTGACCGCGCATGTCGAACTCTGCAAGCGACATGAGCGTGTCAGAATGCCCGTTCAATCAAGTGCAGATGGTTCAGCGGGACGCCTCGGGGGACAATCGTGTGAAATGTCGTTGACGCACATCAGAGGGGCCACAACTCGGAAAGGCAGTAAATATGACGGATTCGTGTTCAGCGCGGTCCCTTATGCAGGAATGAACCGTGCCTGCAACGCGACCACGGCGTGGGCGAAGCTGAGTGTCGCACAACCGCCCATCTGAAGTGCTGGACAGGTGGCCAAATGTGCCTACGTCAGCTCTATATTGCAACGCATGATCGGTGCGTGCGACAGGGACCTCGTGGCGCCGTGGACCGTGCATATCGAACGCTGCAGGCGACATGGGCGTGTCAGAACGGCCGTTCAATCAAGTGCAGATGGTTGAGCGGGACGCCTTTGGGGAGCATTTGGGTGAAATCCCGGTGACGCACGTTTAGGGGGCCACAACAACCGGGATGGGCCGTAATGCCGCCGGACTCGTGCTCAGCGCGGTCCCGGATACCCGGATAACCCGACCCCACGACGCGACCACGGCGTGGGCGTAGCTGAGTGTCTCACATCCGCCCATGTGAAGTTCTGGACAGGTGGCCAAATGTGCGTATGTCAGCTCTCTAATGCAGCACGTGTGTGGGGGAATCCCGCTGTCAGGGGTGACATGGCCCCCGGCATGAGTCGGGGACGGGTCGTGACCACTCACGTAACACACTTCCCTAGGGGGTAGCGTGGGACAGCCCCCTTGGGTGGGTGTCCGGGGAGCCCGAGGGCCACACACGAAACGACTCCTCTAGAAGGGCGCGGGGTGAGGAGCACCCGATCGGGTCCCCCTGGAGGGGTCTGCCACAGCCGAGGGAGACACACGTCTTCCCGAATCCGGGCCCTCTGGAGTGACCGGGAAGCTTGTGGAAGCTTCCGCAACCCGAGTGTAAGCCGGACCGAGATATGATCTCGACCAGGGATAAAATCCCACAGGAATTTTATCCGGGAAAATTGAAAAATATTGGGATAAGTCCTGAGGTACTGATTTTGGGTAAGTCCTGAAATTTAGGAAGTCTTGGTGACTTTCCTGCTTCCGCCCGAGACGGGCGGGGGTCCTCGTCAAGTGGAAGGGTAGTCGAGGATGCTGGGCAGGGGCCCCTAGAGGCCCGGGCCTGCGACCGTGGCCCGTTGGGCACCGGTCCCCCCATGATAGCGCCTGGGGGTCGGGATTGCGCACGTCCTGCGTCTTGTTTCTGAGGGTATATGAGAGTATGCTTTGGGGTCATCGTGCGTATTCGAATAAATCAGCGTTGCGTTTGCGTTACTTTCGTCGTTCTGGTGCGCTTCGCGCCCGGTGATCCCGGCGTTCGTGTTGTTTCTCCTGTGTTGCGCTCCGCATCCTGTCCTGGGTTTTCCGACGGGGCTATACCCCGTCGGCTTTGAGGGCAGGATCCACTATAACGTGGTCAGTGCCCGCGGACGGGACCTCGTGGCGCCTTCGACCGCGTATATCGAACTCTGCAAGCGACATGTGCGTGTCAGAACGGCCGTTCAATCAAGTGCAGAGGATTGAGCGGGCCGCGCTGGGGGACACTTAAGTGAAATCGAGGTGACGCACGTTTGGGGCGCCACAACAGCCCGGAAAGGCCGTGCTGACGCCGGAATCGTGCTCAGCGCGGTCCCTTATGCCGGAATGACCCGTCCCCGCAACGCGATCACGGCGTGGGCGGAGCTGAGTGTCGCACAACCGCCCATCTGATGTGCTGGACAGATGGCCAAATGTGCGTATGTCAGCTCTATAATGCAGCACGTGGTCGGTGCGCGCGGCAGGGAACTCGTGGCATCGAATGATGCCGCTGGCATGGTTCTGGCTGTTTTGAGCGGCCGACGCGCTGACGCTGAAAAGAAAATCGGCCAAGGGGCTCCGGGATGCAGCTGTTGGGCTTGAGGTTCCCCAGGGGTCCCGTCGCCTGTACGTTTTCTTTCTGTTCAGTTCCATTATGCCGGACATTGTGTTCACATCTTTCTCGCTGTTTCCCATTCTGCCTTCCGTGCGTTACTTGGTACTGACTCGCTCCATCGTTTGCACCAGTGTCCTTCTTTTCTCCGTCTGTTTCCGTTGGCTTGTGCCTGCAGGTCGCAGAGAGTTTCTGACGACTCACCGGTCGTCCTTTTGGACGATGCCCGCAGCCCTGGTGTTACTGGGCCTGTCGGTCCTTCTCGATTGGCCCCGTCTCAAGTCGCGGGCTCGTTGACCGAGTGCGTATTTGGAGACGAGACGGGCACTGAGAGAGCCTAGCTCATGTCTCTTGTTGAGGCAGCTTCAACTGAGTTCGGCATCCGAGGTTCCACGCTGGGGGGGTCATCAGACCTCGAGGAGCTCGTGACTCATCTATTTTCTCGTTTCGCAACCACTAACAAGGCGCTTGGCTGCCACAAAGCGAGCTGCCGGGACTGGATTGCATCTTTGCGCCCTGCGCAGCGCTGAGGCCCAGGCCGCCGCCCGCGACCCGGCCTTCATCTCTTTGCGGCATTGTTTTGAGTCGGGTGCATTCATATCATTTTCGTGTACGTTTCATTAGACAGATGTGCTGGGGGTGATTGGAGGAGCCATACAGGATCTGGATGGGTATACTACTTTTTTGTCAGCCTAGAGCATCTTTTTCGTATCTATACCCTTCCCCTCGGACGATAGAACATCAGGCGATAAGCGCACCCAGTTGTCATTGGCGCTGGCCTTTCCACGTTCTTCAGTGGCATGATCAGCAACGAGTGGGTATTTGCTGCAAGCTCAGGCGTTCATCAGGCATCTTGCCTTCCCCTCATCCTCCAAATGGGAGGATTCCACCCAGCTAATCGACAGCTGCCGGCCGAGCGCCATGGCCGAGTGCTGCAACGCCCGCACGACCGATAGGTACGAGTCGGAGAGGTTGGTGTACCTTCCGACGAAGGCGATCGTAACGGCCGCCACGGGCGTTGCTGCGGCGGTACCGATGGCGGGCTTTACGGGCGTCACCGGCGCGGCGACCGACGGCGGCAGCGCCACGCCCGGACGGGGTCCCCCCGTCGGCGCCGGGGACCCCCCTCCCCGCACCCCGCCGCCCCCGGCTGCCCCATCCGGCCGGACGGCCAACGGCTTCCGCGGGGTGGCCACCCGCAGCGGAGACGACGGCGCGTGGTAGGCCACGTTATACGAGTCGGCGGTGCGGGCCATCCGCGCCCACGTTTCGAGCCGCGTCGGCAGCCGCCACACGAGGCGCAATTTGCGAATGAGCAGGCTGCACACGCCTTGTGCGTGGAGCATCAGCGGGATGCGGTACGTGTTGGACATGTCTTGGACCCACACGACGGCGTCGGGGGGCACTTGGAAAAAGAGGCCGATCTTGGACTTGTTCTCGGCCAACAGCGGTCGCGTCGAGGGGCAGGCAATGAGCTGCGGGGCGAGGCCCGACATGGACAGGTTCTTGACGCCGTGCTGCGTCGGCTTGGTCTTTCGCTCTCCGACGACTCCGAGTTCGGGGAAGAGCGACACAAAGACGGAACAAATGCTGGCCTCGCCGACCGCGTAGCGCAGCTGCCGCAGCGCCTCGATAAAGGGCATCTACTCCATGTCTCAAACTGTGCCTCACAGCTCAATGACAACCACCTCTAGCGGAAGCCCCGTCTCTGCGTCCGGCGTCGCCGCGACGCGCTGCATCCACGTGATGATGGCGTCGGTGAGGTGCGGTACGACGTGGAACGTCTTTGTGGTATTAATGACGTTGGTTAACTAACAAGTAAGTAGCGACCGACCGTAGACTCACGATAAAGCAAACGCTATCGCCCAAGGGGCGAGGAAGAAGAACCTTTGTTCGTGCAGCATCCGATGGGGAGCCGTGGGTGCCAACGACGGCGAGCCCCGGTCCCATGGTGCTCTTATTATCAGACGGTAAAGGGGCGGGTTCGATCGACCGAGCGATCATAAACATCGAATCACCACCAAAATAGAGACGATAAAAGAAAGGACAGATATACAAGACGGAAGAAACCTCCCAGAGGGAAAGCCACAAGTCAGTTCAATCCTCCACTTGAATACTGACCAGTCAGGGGGGCTACCGGGCCCAGTATCCCAATATTAAGTAGATATGCCACATACCGCTGTAATGACATTCGGGCCGTCCCGGCGAGTGGGCGCAGATCGACCGATCCGCCACCACGAACGCCACAAGTGGCAACCAATCAACGTGTCGCGTACCGACGCGCGAAGGGACGTGAGGGCGTTACGTTTTGGCCGGCGCCTGCAAAGGTGATCGGGGAGACCCCTGACACTCTCGCGCGAGGCGGGGCGATAGAGCAGGCGGCGCGAACGGTCGCGAGCGGCCCAGAATGGCTGATGCGGGCCGAAGGGCCGGGGGGCGGGAACGGGCAGCCTATGGGCACCCAGGGGGCGGCAGCGGCCGTGCAGGCATCGGATCGGCCCCTACAGGGGTGGGGGCCTTGTGCCTGCGTGCCGGAGGGGGCACAGGCGGGGGCGGCACGGTGGGCCTTTGTGCTCGCCACACGGTATATACACCGGGGGGTTGGGCACGGCGAGGGCCCGTCCGGTTCCCCATGCCATTCGGCGTCCGGGTAGAGTAGCACAGTTGGGCAGGTTGCGGAGGCCTGCGCTTGCGCACTTGTTGACCTCTGGGTTCTCCGCGTGCCGTGCCCCGTCCGTCGCGAGGCGAGGCGGTCACGGCCTTGCCCTCGGCGGGTGGGGGTCGTTGCGCTAGCGCAAACGGTGGGAGGGGGGTCGGGGTCGGGCTCATAGCCACTGAGCAGTCGGTAGCGCGGCTTGTATCTAGCCGATTGACCCTAGGTCGGGAGGCGGGAGCGTGGTGGGCTTGTGGTTGGGGGGATCGTGGCGTTGGCCAGGGTCTGCCGCTCGTCGCGGGGTGCCGACAGCAAGTACAAGGCCATGATGTCGGGAAGCGGTAGCGACGTCCAGATGGCCGACGCGGCCGGCGCGGCGGGTAGCGGTGCCAATGGCGCGGGGAGCCCAGCTGGGCGAGCCGGGTCAGTGGCGAGCAGTGACTCAAGGTCACTTCAGAACAGGTCTTCGGCCGATAATGGGCGCGACATGCGCGGCGGCGACATCCCTGCGGGGTATGTCGACGAGGCAGCGGACCAAGCTGCCGAGCTTCCGCTCATCGAGGGGGTCGGGCCGTCGCCCTTTCGGCGCACGTACTTCAGCCCGCTGTCCCTTGGGACACGAGACGGCGTCCCCGTCATGATTGACGACGCCCCGATGGACGCGGCGACCAACAACCTCCGCGTGGCGTTGGTTCTCATTGAACAAGGCCATTGGGGCACCCCGCCGGGGTTCATTGACGTCCTCAATGAGGTGCCCGATGAACACGTCGACGCCGTCGTGGCGGGGGTGCACGGGAACGCCAATCATGGAAACTAAGGCAAGGCGCGACAAGCGTACGACGTCCTGGCATATGCTACCGAGTTGGTCCGTTGCGGACGGCGGTTCCACAACTTCCACACGCGTCTTTACGCTTGGGCGCTCCTGTTTCAGGTCCATTAGATGGGGACCTTCGAGGTGGCTGCCAACAACCTCGGGCGTTTGCGTCGCGCTTGGCCAGACGCCGTCTTCCTGTCGCGCCGTATGGCCAAGGAACTGTCGGTGCCCTTTGCCCAGGAGGCGGGCATGGAGGAGTACCTCGATGAGCTCATCGAGGTATCTCAAGAGGCGGAACACGCCGTGGAGGATAAGTTCGACGGGCGCACCGTGGCGTTGACCTCCCCGTTTCGGGCGCCGATTTATGACCCCGCCCATCGGCGTGCTCAAGACGCGGCTGTTATCTCGAGTCGCGGGCTTCTTCCCACCGCTTGGTGTTCCGGTGTAATCCGGGCGCCCCGTCATTTCTACTTCTCGCGGTAGTTCCAAAGCTACCCCCGCTGGTGGTTCAACCGCGGGGTGTGGATGGAAATGCCATTCGCATTGTCGCATCTAGCTCATAAGCGTTTCGACGAGTTCAGTGCCGCTTGGCACGTAGTAAACGCGGAGTATTACTAATTCTTAGCGGCCGGGTGGGTGCACACCCTGCTGACGGACAAGGTCTTTGCCTGGCTTGATTCCACAGCCCTTCGGCGCATGTCCAAGTTGGACCTGCACCTTATGGCCAGTGGGCTGGGCGGCCGGGCTATGTTGGACACATTCCATAAGATGCACAAGGCCACGGAGTTCTTCCCGTGGACCGTCTTCGTCAAGGACGTCATCCGACGGGACACGCACACACGTGCGGCGTGTCAGGTGCACGTCCATTTGGACTCGTTGGCCGAGTACGGGTTCATGTTGAACTACCCCTGTCGGGGCTTTGCGTCTCTTCTCGCCTGCGGCGGAGGCTCGGAAGACGATGGCGAGACGCCAGTGGCGGCGGCTCAAGGCAATGGCGGTTTCGTCCGCCAAGGGACGCGGTCGGCCGGTGGGCCTTCGCGTCGGGCTGCTTCTCCAAGCCTTCGGGGTTCGCTGTCGCCTGTGCGCGAGACACGCGTTGCCGCCGCGTCCGGGGTACATGAGCATTCAACGCTTGAGGACGTTTGGACTTCGCCTGAGGCGTTTCAGGCGGCAGTGGCGCTGTTTGGCGACGGGCCGATCCGTCGTATTGACGGGCAGCGAGTGCCTCGTGGCGTCGGGGCGGCCGCCCTGGCTTTGTCGTGGAGTCGCCAGACGGAGGCGTTGCGCCGGGCGGTTCGAGATGCCCATGGGTATGTCCTTGTGGACGCCATGCCGGTCTTGGCTCGAGCCATGAGCGTGGCGGCGGACTCGGTAGTGGCCTTCGACCTGTTCTCCCAGGAGGTCGAATGTCTTCGCCAAGTGGCGGCGGTGCCTCCCTCGCCTGTACGCTTTGACGCTGACGACATCCTCGGACGGCGTCTCAGCCATGACGACGAGGACGAGGAGGTTCCTCCGCCTAATATGCGCCGTCGCAGTTCGTCGGTTGACGGTGGTAGCCGGGGGCCAGCCCGCAACTGAGGCGGGGTGGTCTAGGACCGGTGCGGGCCCGATTTGTGTCGTTTTGTTTTGTTAGGCTTGTTTACTGCCAATGCCCGTCGGAAGGTGGTGCTGTGGCGGTGTTGTATACACCTTTCCCGCCCATGGAGTGCTGTCATGTGGACAGAGAGGGTTTGGCTTGTGTAGCGCTGTTGGGTTTCCTGTTGAAGTGAGAGGCAACAAGTGCCCATGTGGTCGTACCATTGTGGTCGCTTGATGCGTGAGGCAGTACGTCGTGCGATGCACAGGCCGCTCTGGCGTCGCCGTACCAGGGGGCACTTTCACATCTGGGCGCTATAAGCGTCGCCTCTGTACTTTGGTACATCAGGTCCTCGACCGTGGTCGTTAGGTCATGGACCGAGGTTAAGAGTAGCCCGTTTGGCTCGGATCCAACCACTTGGGTAACAGGCGCGGGGGGCGCGTCATCGCCCTGTAAGGACGGGGGGCAGGGCCATACGTAGGTATACGGCCCGTGCCACTCAGAAAGCTCGGCGAAACGCCGAAGAGCTAACCAGGGGTCGTGGGGGATACTACGCGTCCGTTCGGGTAATGTCAGTCGAACCCAACAAATCGGTAGAGTCTCCTGAACTGAACTAGATTGGTTAATCTTAATCCAGTTCAGTGTGATTCGACTTTCGCCGTGGGAATTCGAAAACACTCCAAGAATGGTCTGGGACCACTTTGGATCTGGGCGTTGGGGGGTTACTACCAACGCAGTTTCGGCTCGATCAAGCCTGGGAGATCGGCGGGTACCCCGAGACGGGGGGGTGGGAATACTCAAAGAGTATCCCGCAATTTTCTTCTTTCTCCGTCGGAGGACTCGGATCACCAGGTTCCGAGGAACGTTTTCCCAGGGTTCTCAGGAGTCGTCCTCGGGACTATAGTCAAACCATCGGACTTTGGCACTGTAGATGCCATTGCTCCGAGGGAGGCTTAATAGGCGGTCAATGACGTACTCTTCGGGTACCGGGGGTGCGCTCCCAGGCTTATCGAGTCCATCCAGTAGTGGATGTGGCGTCTCTTCTGGTGTCGAAGGCCGTGGCGCCGGAGTAACATGGTCACTATTGACTCTTCGCTCTTCGCCGTTTACGTCTGTGACGTAAGTAGAGTGATCTGCGTCGAGTACGCCGAACGGGCCGACGATCCTGCTTTGCAGCTTGTTCTTTTGTTGGTGATTTGTCGTATAGACGAAGTCACTGACGCGGACGCGTTTGTTAAGTGTATCCACGTTCGAGTCGAAGATACGCTTATAGCGCTGTTGGGTCTTTTGCAAGGCCTCCGCGACGGCCGGAATTTTCTGTCTTAGCTTGGCCATGAACTCACGCTTACGTGCTAGGGGTAACCCATCATTGAGGTTACCCTTGTTTTTCAATGGAGTCCCGGGTGGGAGGTTGCGTACCGACAAACTCGGGATTCGTCTCGGAATAACGAGTTCGAATGGCGCAATGCCTGTCGACCGGTGTGGCTGGCTGTTATAGGCCATGGTCAATGCGGGGAGTAATTCGTCCCAACGGCGTGGGTCGTCTGTGACGTAATGTCTGAGTTGCGTAGCCATGGTACGATTGTGCTTCTCGACTTGAACATTGGTCTGTAGGTAGTATGCCGTGGTGCGCACTGTTTTGGTGCCCAGCACTTTTATTGCGGCAATGAAGAAGTTCGCCATGAACTGGGGTCCTTGATCCGATAGGATTCGGTCTGGTGGACCATAACAGGCGACCCAGGCGTCGATAATGGCTGATGCCACGGAGATTGCTGTTATGCGCCGCAAGGCGACGCATTTGGTCAGCTTGGAGAAGCGGTCAGTAATGACCAGAATGAAGCGGTTACCAGCTTTTGTAGCGGGAATTGACCCGAGGATATCGACCGATAAGTCCGTCAATGGCTCCGTAGCCGGGAACAGCGTCAATGGGGACGTGTGTCGTCGTAGTGACAGCCGATCTTGGGTGCGGGTGGTACACTTGGTAATAGTGCTGTATATATCCGTGACCATGGATGGCCAGTAATACCGACGCCGCAAGGCGTAGTACATCCGGTTCATACCCGGGTGGGCTGACACCGTTGCGTGATGTTCCAGCGTAAGGATACGCTCGCGTAGGCTTTCCGGGACGACCAATTGGTCGCCGTACGGCGCCCGCCTGCAGAGGCCGTGGCTTTCGTGTTGAAAGAAGGCTTTCGCCGTTTTGCGAGCCACCCGTTTGGCCAACTCCACGCAAAACGCGTCGGTTTGTCGGGCTTCCACGATATCGTCGTATGCGACAGGGGCCGGCATGTCGGTACCCGTGGAACACCCCGTCAGCAAGCCGTTGGCCGTCTCGGCAAATGCAAGGCATGGGATAGCATTGTTGATATCTTCAACTTCGGCGTCATTGTCCGTTCGGGACAGGAAGTCTGGGGCGTGGTGCGATGCACCGGGTATGTCCTGCATGTCGAATGTATATTCGGACAGCCGTAGGCGCCATCGCATCAACCGACCACTAGAGTCAGTGGTGCTGTAAATCCAGCTTAGATCTTGGTGGTCGGTCCTTATTAGGAAGCGATGGCCGTCGAGGAAGTATCTGAGCTTGAGTACGCTCCACACAACGCCGAGGCATTCGCGTTCCGTTGTGGAATAGGTTTTCTCACCAGGGCTGAGGCCACGGCTCCAATAGCCAACCGGTAATCTAGTACCGTCAGGTTGCTCTTGCAGCAAGGTGCATCCGAGTTGGTCGGCGCAGGCGTCGACATCGACAATCATTTGGCCTTTGGCATTCGGCAGGGCCAAAATTGTTGGTGCGAGAAGCGCTTGACGTAGGTCGTCGAAGGCCGCGAGGGCTGCGTCGGTAGGTAGTCCGGGGGAACTTCCGCGCGGGTCATCGCGTTGAGCGGCTTTGCTCGTTTAGCAAAGTCTTTGACGAAACGTCTATAGACGTTGCACATCCCCAAGAAGCTTTTAAGCTGGGTCTTGGTGGTGTGGAACGAAGTGTGCTTCAACGTGTCGACGTTCTTAGTATGAACATGGAGCTGACCCGGTCGGACAATACGTCCAAGATACTCGACTTCTTCGGAGGACCAGGTGCATTTCTCAAGATTGAGAGTGACACCGGCTTCACGCAACCGCGTTAAGACCACATCAACGTCCTTGACGTGTTGCTCTGCAGATGCAGAGAAGATAATGACATCATCGAGGGAGACGAAGCAAAGCTGCGACTTGAGGCCAGACAATATAATGTCGAGGGCACGTTGAAAAGTAGCGGGGGCGTTGGTCAGTCCGAATGGCATGGACAGCCAATGGTAAATACCAGCATGCATTGTAAACGTAGTCTTCTCTCTGTCATCCGGGCGTAGGGGCACTTTCCAGTAGCCGGCTGTACAGTCTAGCGCGGTGAAGACCTTCGCATCTCCTAAGGAGTCCAGACAATCCTCCATTCGGGGAAGGGGGTAGGCATCCTTCTTGGTGATGTTGTTGAGTCGTAGGTTTTCGACACAGAAGCGGGCTTTGCCATTATTCTTTGGTACGATGACGAAGGGGCTTGCCCATGCACTATGGCTAGGTTCTTTAACCTTGAGTTTCAACATCTTGTTGATTTGATCAGCAATGATCGTTCGTTTGAATGGACCCGTGCGATACGGTTGTGCCCGGATGGGTACGGCATCCGTTGGGGTGGCGATGGCATGCTCAGTGGCGTGTATAGTACCGAGGGTACCGTCCCACATCGCGGATTGCGTGCGTAGCATCTCCCGGATTTGCTTGTGCAAATGCTCCGGTGCTTCGCTGAGGTCCACATCCTCGACAGGGTCGTCGGACAACGATGTGTTCTCACCGGTTGGTGTGTCTTGGGTTGCCTTCTCCTCTGTTATGACGGCCAACATGGGCCCTTGGAATGGTTCGGCGAACTCGAGGATGCTTTTCGTACGAACTATGGCCAGGTCCGGCCCGAAGTTGCAGATCTTAACCAAAAATGGTTCATCGGGCTTGACGAGCGCAACACCACGGGCGACTGCCACTGAATTGTGCCGGCATAGGCGGATGTTGGGCGAGATGGTGACGAGGCTGGGGGTGGCGCAGGTTTTCATATCCCATTCTTCCATCCGCCCTTTGACGCAAACTTGGCGACATGCCCTTACCTCAGCCGGTTGGTCTTCCCACGACCGTTCCCATGTATTGGCAAGTAGGGTGGCGAGGATAGGCGTTTGCCTCAGGTTCCTGGTGACTTTACGGACGTGTTCTTGCCACACAACCTTCTTTAGGCGGGTGAAGATGGCTTCGACAGGGTTATCCATGAACTCGATACCGAGGATACAGGGCACCGATAGATGTTCGGCGACAAAGAATCGGTCTAAGACCTTGGCGCATCCAACATCAAGATACAGATGTATAGCATAGTTTGCTATGAGGCGGTTGTTGTTTGCATCCTTGATGCGGAGTTAGCGCTCGAGCTTTTCAGCCTAACTCTGCCAGTTCGCAGGTAAGACTTTAGGTCGAACCAAGTGAATGCCGGCCCCAGTGTCCAAGACAGGGCGACAGCTGTGAATTTCCCGTTGGCAAGGGCCAATGGTGGCCGCGATCTCATAGTGCCGATGTGCCGGGCTTAGGATCCTTTCGACTTTACGTCTTTCACCAGTTGGTGATGTTGCGCCGGACAACCCGCCGAGGGGCACCCGGCTCATTCGTTTTTCGAGTCGGTGGACTCGCTGCTATCGCTTTCAGCGGTTGGTTTGGTATCCTCCGTGACGAAGTTCACGGAAAAAACAGGGCTGCGGCGTTCACGTGGCCCATACGGATCAGCGCATTGAGCAGCGAAGTGACCGGGCTTGTTAAAGTTGTAAAAAATATCGGTCTTCGCCTGGGGCGAATCCTTCGGAGAAGGGGAACGGGACCGGGCCCGCGGTTCGGTAACCGGGAAGGGACGGTCGACATTGGGGTGCCGGGTTGGCATGGGCGAGGCATATGCCAGTTTAGTAGTCTGCAGACGAGGCAGCTTAAGCGATAGCCGAAGCTTGTGTGTCCCGTCCCAATACATCTGCGCAGCAGAGATAGTATGAGCCAATGTGCGCTTGGGGAACTGCCCGTCCAATAACCGGACATGAGCTTGAATAATTTCGGACAAGCCATTGATGAATACATCCTTCACATCTTGTGCATGGAATAGGCCATCTAGGCGGTCGCACTGCGTCTCAACGCGAAGCTCAAAGGCTGTGGGCCACTCACTATCGGGTTGACGCATTGTAATAATGTCGTGGTAAGCGGCAGCCATGACGGCGTGGGTGGCATACTTGATCAGAAGCCAGTTAATAGCGGCACCATAGGTGCGGATTGCATAAGTGCGGTGTCCGGCTTTCGAGTTTAGGACGCTCGAGAAGGCTCGTTTAGCAGCTCCTGACAGGCGAAAGGCCAAGAGGGGGAGGGCTTGACCATGTGTCAAGCCGGCTGCGTCACATGCACAACGAAAGGTCGTCAAAAAGGTGAATACACCGAGGGGGCTGGTGCCCGTAAACGGCTCTTGCCCTTGGAATGCGCCAACCCGGCGGAGGTTCATCTTCTGCGTTTTCTCCACTAGGGAGGGTGGCAGTGACAGATCACGTCGGATCAGGAAGTAGGTGCGATAGTCCAATCGGGACCTGAAGCGACTGTTGGAGGGTCGAATGACCTTTTGTCAATCGGCTTTCTCCAACCGCTTCTTAGAGTCGGGGCGACTCCTATACGGACCCAGGCGGGATCTTCGAGACGCGGCGTCCGATGACGTGTCCGAGGACTCTGAGCTTGAGCTCGAAGACGGAAAGAACGGGGAATCCAGGAATTCTCCGGAGTCGGAAGACGAAGAGGAAGTCGTCCCAGTGGACGAGCTTGACTCATTCGCGACCGACATGTTGGCGTTCTCAACTGAGGATGTTGAGCGGGCCAACTTAGTATCCTTGCGGATCTTACGCATCTTCTTGCGAAGCTTACGCTCTCGATCCCGACGTTCGGTCGCTTGGACAACTGGCTCTCGACGAAAAGAAGACGAATTGCCCCCCCTGGGGTCGACCTTGACCTTAGTCTTGCTCTTCGTCTCACGACGCGACTCTGACGCCCGGGCATCGGACTGGATGTCCTCCTGGCGCATAGCCTCGACATTTGCGAGCAGGTTGTCGTTTGCTTCCGCTAACGAGCGTTTAGAAGCTTGTTGGGCCGTCAGACGGAGACGAAGTGTCTCCACCTCCGCCTTAAGGCTCTCCGCGTCAAGCGGTTGGACTGGGGCCGCCGCATTCAACGCAGGTGATCCCGAGAGGGAACCACCTAGCGTGTTGGCGTCGCGCATATTCGTACGAACGCCTCCCGGCGGGACGTAGTCGGAAGGCAGGGCGTTGCCCTTACCCTTCCCATTGCCACGTTGCCCATCGGCACCACCAGGGGTCACTGTTAAACCGGCACAGTGCCAACAGAAGCGCCCCGCGCTCCAATTGGAGATCAACACCCACGATGCCCAGCGTCGTGGCACACACACGTGGGGGACGCGCCCTGCGCGTCAAGCCAATGGGTGCAATACCCGTCACCGTGCCACTTGGAAACAAGAGACAGCTCTCGGGCACCCCGTGCAGATGCACGCGGCAGGCAACAGTATCCCCTGCTGCTCCACCAAATGTGCCATTTAATGACGTTAGTTAACTAACCAGTACGTAGCGACCGACCGTAGACGCACGATAAAGCGAACGCTATCGCCCAAGGGGCGAGGAAGAAGAACCTTTGTTCGTGCAGCATCCGATGGGGAGCCGGGGGTTCCAACAACGGCGAGCCCCGGTCCCATGGTGCTTTTATGATCAGACGGTAAAGGGGCGGGGTCGATCGACCGAGCGATTATAAACATCGAATAACCACCAAAACAGAGACGATAAAAGAAAGGACAGAGATACAAGACGAAAGTAACCTCCCATAGGGCAAGCCACACAAGTCAATTCAATCCTCCACTTGAATACAGACCAGTCAGGGGGGCTATCGGGCCCAATATCCCAATATTAAGGAGATATGCTACAGTCTTGCCGAGGTAGTCCCCACGCACCGTGCTTTGTGAAAGATTTTCGGAAAAAAAATGGCGTTGTCAGGGATAAGATAATGAGCTCTTCACAGGATAGTTGCCAATGCATGGTGTATCAAACCAAAACTCGCTCCCAAACAGGCCACCAATTTGGCTTCGCTTGATTAGAGAATC
>Ga0114955_1000590_pt1 | contig 17122 bp, 19 predicted proteins | sample Porto_5metaG_FD_87302 | JGI IMG/M metagenome (GOLD analysis project Ga0114955, IMG submission 87302) | Marine algal microbial communities from Porto, Portugal - Porto_5 metaG | ecosystem: Host-associated > Algae > Red algae > Unclassified | place: Portugal: Porto | collected 2015-02-02 | reverse complement strand
GCCCGAGTGGACTCCGGCGCCGCGGCCGGCCGCGCCGCAGCGGGCGACAACGCGGCCGGGCCGGGCGGAGCGTGGACACCCTCGGGCGGGGACGTGTCGCCGCGTCCGCCGCCGCCCGCCGCAGGTGAAGGGGGCGCCCCCGCCAGGCCCACGAGGTATAGCGAACTCTGCTGTTTCGTCGGCCGCCACCACGGGCGGGTGGGGCACAGGCAGTCTGCGGAGGCGGCGATGGCCACGGCGCCGTGTGCTTAAGGCTAACAGGCCTCTCCCTTGTGTGCGTCACATCCAGGGCGCGCCGCCGTGGCATGCGCGCGCGCAGCCAGCGCGCGCATAGACGGTGCGTCAGCGGTTATCACTGCGAATAGTACAACCCGCGGCGCTCAAGTCCAAGAATCTCCCGCCTTTGAGCTACTGCTGCTGTTGATCCGTCCGAAACAATGGAGCTGGAAAAGAAAGAGGGCCATGCTGTCCGCATGGTCATGTGCGAGCCCACAGACATGACACATAAACCTATCGCTCTCAGCCGCGCCGGCACACTGTATGGTTGTGGTAAGCCGGAAAAACAGCCTGGAAAGCAATCTGAACAGTTCGACAAGAGAGCGTGATAGCAGATGCCAATCCGCTAGCGCGTCCTTGGCGCATGGACGCACTCAGAATGCCTGCCGAGATGATGCAGTGGCAGCAGTCAATGTTTGGGAGATGCAGGCAGCAGCGAGCACACCAAAAATATTTCTGAGGGCTGGGACTTGGAGAGCTGAGCGGGTGGTTCCGTCCTGCATTTATACATTTACATCGCCACGCATTGATGACTTACTACGATTTGCACCAGCACATATACTAAGAGTGGCCCCCATCGTGGTCATCCAGACTTCATGCGAATGTTGTCCATGAGGGCGATTTAGCTTGGTGTTTAGCAGCTTAGGGTCGTTGACTCGGGTGGTACCACGAAGACACACCGGCGCCCAAGTCGATGCATCGACGAGTAACATGGTCTGTCCCACTCAATGAGGAACCCTACATGAACGCGCTCATCACCAACGCGCCCATGAGGACAACCGTGAATTGACTCACATCAGTGACTGTGAGCAAGAGTTGAGCAGCGCGCCGGAGTATGATGAAAATAGAGTTTATGATGGGAGGAAGAGAGTACAACAGAAAAGGCGGAGAGGGAGGCCCGAGAAAAGAACTGTCCCCGCATGCACAGTTTTGAAAGAGGCACGCACAAGAAGAAGACCGCGGCGGCATCTGCCAGGACTTGACTTCTTCTTCGATATGGTTTCCCCTGAGAGACCAAGCAGTGTGTACAGCGCCACAAAAAAAGAACACAGAGAGCACAGCGCAGGAGGGGCCGAGCCAGACCGAGGGGAACCTAAACGAAAACGCGACCTGAACAGTCCGTGACACACCAATTTACGTGCGCACACTACGTGACCAGTGAAAAAGAATCACGCGACAGGACGGCCCGCGGCGATGTTACAACCAGATACAGGGCCAGAAGACAGAAGCTGAATGATGGTAAGGATGATAGAGCAGAGGGAGACACGTCGGCGTAGGGGGGATGCACGCGCCGCAATGGCATGCAGAAACAATGACCAGGAACAACGCAAGGAGGCGCGTTTTTGCACCACTGTAGCCATGGATCTCCAAAAATACGTAAGAAACATCATCCAATACACGCCAGTCACAACGTTATCACTGCCCACATCCTCGGATGGACATGTAGCCGACGATGCGAATACGAGTCACATAAAGAGAGGGCGCCTCTCTCAGAAGACCGATAAACACACAGGTACGGTCATGGTGTCGCGCGGGGAGGGCGAAGGAAGATCAGCCATCGATGCGCATAACAGGGACGACGGTCGTGGAGAGGGAGGCTGGCGCACGCTCCACTGCACCCAGATGGGTGGTGGTGCACGCCCCCTCACCGGGTGGTGGCGCTTCAAAGGAGGTCGCGGCACTGGATAGACTCTTGCTGTCTTGTGAACGAATGCGGGCCACACATACTAGTAGATGCGCGACGATGAATCAAATTCGTCCGCGATATATTGCACTTTAGAAATGATCTGTCACAGATGTTGATCATCTTCGCCTGCAGCAATTAGTGCGACGCAACACTGCAGTAGTGTCAGTCGCATCGGATTTGTGTGTGCCGCAATGCTGATGTGTGCTATCCGACTCGAATTAGACATAACTGCTCGAAATGGACAGGTCTTGCTTATTGGCCCTGCAACCAGTGTCTACATAGCCCTCGTGATTGATGCGACACACAGGCCGTGCAAGGTCTGATCCAAGCGAGCCCTGGCGGAATTGATCAGCTGCGGGCAGACCACGCACAGAGCGTTTGCGCATGCCAGGCAGGTGCGAGCACGCTGCCCTTCGATCGGCGGAATGGTCAGAAAAACTGCAGACGAGAGTGCGCCAGCCGGCCAACAAAGGTGGTCTCGTGGTCCGTCTTTCCGAGCGAGCGGACGCCCTGGCCCACAGACTCTTCTGAGAGGGTATCATGTGGAGAACTGTTGATGGCAACTGTTCCCAAAGATGTCGGTTCCCGAACGCTCATTGGCCTGTAGCACTGAAGCTTCTGCTGTGCTGCGGGTCAGCCAATGACAGATGACTGACATCGGCACATGTGTGGCAATGTTTCCAACCCATCGCAACAGTGCTCAAAGTCGTTGTCCCAAACGCACTCTTGTGGATCCTAACAGCTGAAGCCAACGCCACGTCAATAATAACGGCATGAATGATCGTTGGTACGTGAGCTGCGGCGTAAAACTTCTGATCATATCTCGCGAGTACATCCTGAGACAGCCTCTGGCAGCTCATGAAGCTTGGTGGTCCACTTCTGTTCTGGAAGTCCTCACGAAAATGAGCAGATTGTCACCAGGTTCCGGTTGAAAGTCGGCCACTTTGTTTGAGTGTGAAGTGTTGGCTGCACATGTTAGCTTCTGGGAATGCGGGATTTTCTGGGGAAAGACTGTCGTCTGACTCGCGCTGGCCTCTTTCTTCCGAGAATCACACACTCGCGCCGGCGTTTCCGCGGGCATCACCGCCTTGCGCCAGCACTCCCACCCAAGCGACATTGCCACCTCGCGCCAGCCCCCCCACACAAAGGACGTCTCCACCGTGCGGCAACCATCTTCCTGTGCGTCATCCCTCCGCCTGTGTTGGTACACGCAAGATTATGAAAATGGTCTTCTTCGAGCCACGCACGTTCATTGCCTCGCCCCCCCCCAATATTCTCCACCGCCATCCCCGCCCGCCATCCCCCCCTCCGCCATGCGCCCCACAGTCCTGCCCCACAACCAACGCCGTGCTGTCCCCGTACAGCCCGCCGCCCGCACGCGCTGCATACAAACGCTTCTCCTTGATGCTACAGCTTGGTCGTTTGCATCAGCGGGTCTTTCTCAGTCGCGGGTGAGGATGACGTGGCCCCGTGCACAACATGCCATGAAAGGTCTTGTCGCTTAGCGACACGATCGCGACGCAACAGTCTAGTACAACACCAGAAGGCACACCGCACTGCGGGAGACAAAAAAAAGAAGTGAGCGGGGAGCCGCAGCCGGCACGCGCCCTAGTAGAGCTGACAGCCACAGGCAGGGCGCAATCAGAGCGGGGTACGACGTGATTGGGTGGCGGTGCGAGGTTGAAGGGGCCGCCGTCGGCACGCGCCCTGATAGAGCGAACAACTCCAGGAACGGCGTAACTGGGGAAGGGCACGACGTGGATGGGTGGCGGGGCGAGGGGCAATCAACGGGCGTGGGAGAGAACGAAGAGATGGGTGTAGAGGAGACATGGCGACGCATGGTCGGCCGCGATTTCCAGGAGCGGGGTAGAATGGGCGGGGTCCACGTTGTGGGATGGGGTGGCGATTCGAGGCGCACCGGTGATATCGCCCAGGCGTGCAACACTGCAACAGGCTTTCCACAAAGAAGGGAATTTGCCTCACATGGAATTGTGAAATGAAACGGGCCTACCCCTACTCAGAGCGCCCTGTACGCGCGGAACTGCAAGGGTTCCTCGATTTAAGTTAGGTGCCTTGGATCTGTGGAAAAGCGCCTCTCTTTCTAGCAAGTGCTCCGCACTCGACGCACAAGGTACCGCTGACGAGTTCATGAGCTCAAGAGGTCAGCGCTATGGGTCTTTCCAGCCTCACTCATGCTCATTTAACCTACACAAATGACTGAAAAGCCTCCAATACCCGATTTCACGCTCGCATATGCTGCAACTTGTGGCTACACGTTGTTGAACATTCATAACTCAGAGGCCATGGACCAATCAACGTGCGACAAGTCCTGCATCTTTATTATAGCGTGAAAGATGTTTCCGGAACTGGCTTGGTCTCAAGCTGTTGTCCCGACATCCACTAAGCCTAGGTCGTGGAACGGGCCCATCAGAATCCCTGAAGGGGTACATCAGCGCGCAAAGCCCATCTACTACTTCTCTGAGTACGTCTCTATCACTCGATTGGAAACAGAAAACTGGTTCGTGGCCCACTTGGCCTTGTCATGCAGCCGCTTTTTCAGCGTCGCGAGGCAGTACCGCTTCCAAGACTTATTATTCCGCAGAAGCCGGTCCTCAGGCCGCAGCGGACGGCTGGGCGTCGCCCTACGTCTGCGAATTTGTTTCTTGGAGCGCGCGCTGGATAAAAAACTCATGCCACGACTCAATGGCCTGCTCACGATGGAGTTCCGTACTGCCCCACCTGCCCGTAAACTCTCACGAGTGGGCGAAGAGCATGTGAAGCTCGGGCGAACTGCTCACCCAAGGAAAAGAACCCTGGATGAGTCTAATAAACGTCGGCGCATCGTACTTACACCGAAGCTGCTCTTCGGTGGGGATAGTTGCCGCTGGATTTAGCTTTGGAAATATCCTCCACCAGACCTCCCAGCCACGCTCATAGGCTGCTATCCGGCCGGCGCACACCAATGGACGAAGGGCCACAAAACCTGGGCGTTCGTTGCAGAGATATTATGGCAGCGCCGTTCAATGAAATTTCCTCCATGGTACGGCACTGTTTCAAGGCCAATATTGAAGAAACCTGTAAAGGCCAACTGGTGAGAGATTTTCTGCCCCACCACAGGTCCGCTGCCCTCGGTAACAGCTCCGATTGCAAGTTGCAGCTGGCGAGCGCTACCTCCAAGAGTCTAATGAAGTGGAAGCGGAACACTTCGGGTCAGCGGCACGACCAACACAAGAGGCTGCTTCACATAGAATTCGGTAGCCAGCCCGATTTGTCCCGTCCCAGTTCCAAAACACCTGTGGGTGCCTTCATTTCGCGAAAGCGTGCCGCAGTCCTGGGGAGTTCTTTCAAGTCAAGTCCTGCAGCGTTCCAATTGCCTCATTGTCGCAAACAACGCCGTGTCACCCCAGCCCACAGAAACAGATCGGGACACCTGCCCAGCTGAGGAAACCTTCCCGAACACCCTTGCTCTACTCTCTCCCGGTGACACGGTCACCTAGGAAAACACCCGAAGGCTCGAAGAGGGAGGAAGGTTGTGAGAACTCAGTTATATGTTTGTGGGGAAGCCGGGCTACGAGCGCCCCGCTGTCCCCTTGAGCTGTATGAACAAGCGGGCCCACATGGCCCCGAATCCCACACAGTAGTCTCCCCACGGGAGAGATCTGGGGTTCCATACCAGTGGACCCCCTACTGTAAAACAGATATTTCAAGCAATTGAATCTCAATTGCAAGCGACCCACAATCAATCAACAATCAACCAGGAAGGACAGGGCCACCTGTCCAATCCGGGTCACGCCATGTCATCCCCCACAGTAGGTGCCCGGCTGGCGAATGAACCGGCCAGTGGCGCGGCGGGCGCCGCGTTATGCGAAAGCGGCCGCCAATGACTGGGAGATTCACCATGTCGAATTTAAGACAGCTTTCCGCAACGCAAATATGGACAAGCAGATGTAAATCAAGCTGCCAGATGGTTTCGAGGACTGGGACCTGGGGGCGATGTACCGGCAGAACCTGGACCAGTACTGGACGAAGCAGGCGGGACGTCTTTGGGGCATGAAGCTGGACAACGAGCTCAAAGAGATGGGCGCTTCTCGGTCACCCGTGCACCCCTGCGTCTACAAGCGGAACCACCCTGTGCGCGGACGCGCCCTCTTCCTAGTCTATGTTGACGAGCCTTTTTTTGCGGGACAGAGCCTGGTGGGTGTTACGGCTGTCAAGTCGGCAGTGTCGTCCAAGTTCGATCTGAGACGCGCGGGGACGTAGCTTTCTATTTTCTCCGCAGTGCGGAGATGACCGCCGACGACCTCACCAAACCCCTACTGTCGCCCGCGTTCACGGTGTTCCGCGACTCGATCGGATTCGGCGCCGACGTGGGTCGCGCCGACATGGTGCAGTGGTACCGGCTCGAACGTGGCGGGCCCGGGTTGTACAGTCCCCTGCAAATATCGTTTTCCCATTTCGCATTTCAAGTCCCAAAATCAGCTTGTCAAGAATCCAATAGTTCTCTATCCAGCGATACTGCGGGCAGCGGCTACGACTTGGGCGCGTCGGCCCGTCTGTTTCTCTCCCCCCCCCCTGTGGCTCCCCCCCCCCCCCCCCCCCCTTTCCCCCCCCCCCCCCCCCCCCCCCCCCCAGACGGACCAGCACTTGATGCCGCAACCCTTGGCCTCAATGACCGCCTCCACCCGACGCGGAATGGACTCCGCGAGAGCGGTGAAGAGGTCGGCCGGCATGGCCTCCCGCTCCTCACAAAGCGCCTGTTTCAGGTCTTCCTTGTTCGTGGGTGCCACCGCACGCTCCCGCAGTCGCCTGCACAGCTCCCCCCACGCGTTGTCTATGGGACACAGGTCCGGGATCTGACGCATCCACGGGAGGAAGTTCAAGTTCAGGTCTGCCTTGACTGCCTTCGACCGCTTCGAGGCGTGGCAGGCAGCCAGGTCCTCCTGCAGCCAGGCACCACCAGGAGATCCAAATTCGGCCACACCGTGGTGGTAGACCAGGAGGTCTCCGAGCACCTCCTCGTACTGGTCGGACTGCATCGAGCCCTTTACGCGGTACAGCGGGGGGCGACTGCGCGCTGAGACGCCGCCCCACACCATCACCGACTGGCGCCCGCTCTTAAAGGAGGGCCTCAGGCAGGTAGGGGAGTAGCGCGCGCCCTCCACGCGCCAAAAGCGAACACGGGTGGGGCGGCGGACATCGAAAGGGCTCTCGTCGGTAGAGAAGACAAATGACCTCTCCTCCACCCATGAATGCCGCTCCAGTGCCCATTGGACACGCTTGCCTTTGTTCTTGTCATATACCTATGGCTTGAGAGCCGCCTTCAACGACTTATAGCCCATGCGTACCATCTCCCGGGTACAATGGCGGCGCGGAGGCGGTGAGGGCATCACTGGGGCGGCGGGAGCGGCGGCCACTGGCTCTGCGGGCGCCGGGGCGCCCATCTTGTTCAGCACACCGTTGGGCCCGAATCGCAACGCCTCTTGAGCAGCCGCCGCCGCCTCCGAAGCCACCGACGCCTCGAATCGGTTGAACGTGTTGACTACCTTGGCGTGCGGGCACCCCCTAGGCTGGGTTTGTCAAGATGGGAGGCAGCACGTTGCCAGCTCGTACGGGTTCCCACCCGGACGGACGATTGCCGGCGACCAGATTTCTTCGTAGGAGATGGCGTACAGCGCTATGTTCATCCACCTGCCCACCTTTCCCACAAGGTGGACGACCGTCTCTTCGCGCTTGTCGTCGTCTACGAAGTCCGGACCGCACAAGGCCGGCATCACTCTGACCAACGCCTCTGGCGTTTGGGTGCCCAACGCAGCCGACATCAAGCGGTAAACCGCCAGCAGCGCCGCTGCGTGGCGAAAATTAGAGTTCTTCTTGCGCTTCCACTATATCGCAACGTGCTCGAGCGCGTGTTCCACCGTGGCCGCCGAGTCGCTGCCCATGAAGCCGCCACAGGAGCACAAGCCGGCCACCTTGCGCTTGAGCAGCGCCATCCAGAAGCATATTGGGTCGAAAGCCTCGACAAAGCCAATGACGTTGGCTCCGTGGACGCAACCACCCTCGAGCACGTCGTCGGCGCCCATGCGCGCGTCGAGGTCGACGTCCACGCGGAGCTCAGAGACGAAGATCGTGACGAGCGCCTGCATGGAGTACGGTCGCTCCATCTTGGTGGGCTCACGCGGCTTTCTTGGGCGGGTTGTCGTCGCGGCAGTCGTTGCGGCCGCCTTGGTTCGGCGGCGGCAACTTGTAGGCGGCGCTTTGGAGAGCGCAAACGATGTCGGTTCGACTCCCGGGCTTTTGGCGCGTGCAGGTTGCAGCGCAGTCCGACTGGTACCTTCTGCGCTGTCGGGCCGCCAACCGCCTCTCGCATCGTAGCCGTCTTCGTGCGTCGCTCCGGGGGTTGCGCCAACCGAGGCGTCACCCGCGTCTTGGTTTGAAATGAAGTCGTTGTAGGCGCTCCCGGCGTGCTCGAGCATATCTTGCGACGAGTCTCCCAGCGGAAAGTACGCGTCCTCGTCGTTGTCCTCAATAGCTGGAAAGCTTTGTATAAAGCCGCACATCAGGAGGCGCCGGAGCGGTTGGCCGTTGGCGTCCTTCTCAATGGTTGTCCTCGAAGAGGCACGCGGAAACAGGGAGAGCGCGAGAAGAAGGATGGGAGACAATGGGGAGACGAAGGGGATACCGTGGGGGTGGAAAGGGAGGGGAAGTGCAACGAGGGCGGATGGTGCGGAGGGTTGGCCCGTCAGGGCAATACATTCGAGGGGCGTAACACATGTCAATTTTGCCGGGTAGGGGCCGCCGTTGGTGTTGGCGCCGCGGTAGTAATTCGAGCGTGGGGAGGCGGATGCCGCTCCGCGAATGCAGACGCCGCTCCGCGGTCGGGTGGGCGCAGGCGTCGAGGTCGCGTGGAGGGGGAGCCAGCGTGCGCGCGCGTGCGTGAGCTGGCACCCTCGAATCCGGTCCGATGTGGGGACTAACGCGGGGTCCTTGCAGGTGTGGGCTGGACCGATGTTCTTTTCCCTGTCCTATCTCTTGAAAGATTTTCATTGGTGCGGTATGAGCCAACAGCGAAAGATCATCCAATCGTTTGGCGGCTGTCACGATTGAGAACCCCCCGCCAGAGTGCCGTGGAGGCCGTTGCTGGATCCTCCAAATTGCACATAAAGGGGCTAAAATTTATCAACAGCGGCCGGTGAAAAGAGGACCCCTAAGCCCGTATTGCCCCGCCAGTGGTGCCCGGAATTGTGGATTGTCGCTCTCTGATTGGTCGTCGCGCAGGCAAGGTGTCATTGGCAGGGGACGTGCATTGCCGACAGTCGCATATGGCCTGGAGCGGCGGCCAAATGAGCCCGTATGACCGATGACGCTGCCGCGCCGGAGGATCTGGTGGGTTCCTTTGTGCGAGGCGGTGGGGGCGGGGCGCTATCGTCGCTGTACAGTGAGTGTGTCGACGGGGGTGACGGTGAAGACCGCGGGGACGACCGTTGTGACCGGGACAGGACCTGGGCTGTGAGCTACCAGGGCGCTGCAGGAGATCTGGGCCCTTGAGGCGAGCCTGGGGCGGCGGTGCTGGAAGCTTCTCGGGGCTCACATCGACACCAGCAATCATTTGTCAACAAAATTGACAATTCTTTCTGACTCCATGAATGTCGATCGTCTGGAAGATCGACTGCGATCATCACATGAGATCGAGACCGATCCCAGCCATCCAGGTTGCGATCGAGGCTGACTCCGGTCGACCGCCGCTCAATTGTATAGCAGGTGCTATACACATGAAGTAAACGAGGGTCCGAATGTCGATGATCGACATTGGCCGCCGTCCAATGGGGCGTCGTCGTTGCATCACGGCACCAACCTCCAATTCATTGTGCAGATACGCTTCAATCACGGGGTCCACATGTCATGACGGCTAGTGCCTTTGTGGCCGCCGTGACCCCCCCGTCTCCCATTACTTCCTCCCCTGCTGTGTCATCGTGGGGAGCGACGACGCGCAGCCGCGCCAGCGCCGGCGCGACTCCCGTCGCCGTACGAATCGCCAACGGCGAGGTCCTGCGTCTGGACGGATTCATGGCGGCTGTGGCTGGGGTGGCGCGGGTGCCTACTCGCGTCTCCCAGGCGGCGGGGACGGTGATCGGCGCGGCACGCATCATCGAGAAAGGCGGCTCCAATATTCGCATGAGCGTCTTCGTGTCGGTGGGAAACAACGTCGGTGACATCAAGCGGATGCTCCTCCACTTCTCCGGCATGGCGGGCAACCCCGAGATTCTCCGTCTCGAGGGGCAGCTGCAGCACACGCGGCGCTCGCTGGAGGGGCTGGTCGAGGCGGGTGCGGCGATGGACTGCCCCCCGGCTGCTTCCATAGACGACGGCGTGCCCGTCGGCGACGCTCACGTTGTGCCCCCTCCGGCCGGCTCTGTTGTCGACCCTAGTGTGCAACTTTCCCCACGCGCCGGCTCGGTCGCGCCGGCGGCGCCAGCGCTGGAAAGTTCTCCTTCTTCTTCCTTGTTGGCGACGCCAAGCGGCACCGCGGGCGCAAGCTCTTCTCGCGCCTCTCCAAGCAACGCCTCGTACACCTTCACCGACGAGGAGCTGGACGAGGTCTTCGGTCCTCCATGCGTCGACTCGCTGATGCGCTCCCAGGGCACAGCCACCAGGACGCGGCCGAGCGGCTCCCCGGAGGTGCTCCCCGTGGGGGCTGTGCCCCCTGTTGGTGGCGTGCCCGCTGTTGGTGATGTGCCCCCAGTTGGTAACGCTCCCGCTGTTCGCGACGTTCCCCCTGTTGGAGGCGTGACTCCTGTGGGGGGCGTCGAGACTGAGTACGGCGACACGGACTTTGACGACCACTTGGTTCCCATCGAGGGTGGCCACAACATTGAGGCCGACAACGGGCCTGTGAGCGTGCAGCCGGGTGTCGGCGCGCCGCCCCCCCTTGCACTCATAGAGTCCCAAGAGGCGCCCGCAGTCATCAAACCATGTAAGGTGGTCATCCGCCACTTGACCAAGCTGCTGGTGCTCAAGGGCCGCAAGGCGCAGCGCGTGCGCGACGCGTTCAAATCCATGATCAGCGTCGTGGCGGCTGAGCACAAGTGTAGCTTGAAGGTCATCCAGCTCTGCCTACTGCCGTGGTGGCCGTACCAGGTGTCGGCGGACCCAAGCGTCATTTTCGAGCCGGACGCCATCTGGCCCCTGCAAGGCATTGTGCCCGAGAGACTCAAGCTCACCACTAAGAGGAGCCGCGCCCAGGACGCCGACGGCGAAGCGATCATCACGCTCGAGGCGCTGCCATCCGTGTCGGTGCAAATCGACAAGCTGGTGGCCGGCATCATGCTGCTGCACAATAAGGTACCCCTGACGCAGCGGACGCTGGCCAACTGCGTCTACTTGGCGCAAAAGGCGGAGCACCTGTCGTCGGCAGTGGCGGCGACTGAGGTTGCCGCACGGCTGGCGGCGGCTAAGGCCGCAGGAGCTGCTGCTCGAGCGGCAGCCGCTATCCCTAGTACTTCGGCGCCCCGCGTCCTTCCCATTGCGCTCTCACCGGCGGCAAGCGGCGTGCTCTCCGTCAGCCCTTTTCCTGACACTGTTCCAGCGTCAACAAAAAAACCCCTCCAAGTACTCGGCAGCCTCGTCGGCGGTGTGAATCCGCCTGCCAAGCCCGCAGGCCGCCCGTCGCCGGCGTCGCGCGCTGCAAGCGGCCGTCAACCGTCGGTAGCTGAGGTGCGCCGCACAGCCCGCGCGGCTGCGGCGCAGGCCGCCGCCTTTGCTGTGGCGGTCCCCTCTGCGCCGCCAGCTGGTGAGGGCGCTGAGGCGGCCGAAGCCAAGCGCCGCCGAGTCCACGTGCCGACGGCGCGCCGCGCCACACCCCCTACGGCGAATGGCGGTGCTGACAGCGTGGGCGTCGCTGGCAACACGAGTAGCAGCATGCTCTGCACGACCTCGGGCTCGTGCCTGTTGGTCAGCCCGGCGGGCGTTCCCGTCGCGGAGGCGGAGACAATCTTCGAGCGCACAATGCTGCATGGGCATCCAGTGCCGTCAGACATGGTGGCCGTGTATGTTGACGTCGTGATCGTCCACGGGCACATCTACCCCCATGAGCGCCGCTTCCCAAAGGAGCTGCCGGCGACGTGCGACACGCGACCGATGTGTGAGCTGCACGAAAACTTTATTTTGTGGGAGAAGAGGGCGGTCATGAAGGTGGGGGATGATGGCGAGTGTGACTAGTGGGATGTACCTCTTTTCTGCCAGAGACGACATGCGTTCGGGGAGGACGGGAACACATCTTTCTTTCATTCATTTTTGTCTTTATCACTGGAGAGCAGAGCTGAAAGAATGATCTGATTGCCAGGCCGGAAGCGCGGTGCGACCACGCGGCAGCCCATCCACTGTTACCGCATTGCGCTGACAACCAGTCCAGAGACAGGGCATATGGTCTCACCGCAAGCAGGCAAGTTGCACTCTGGAATAGCCAAGGCCGCCGGGAAACTTTGACACTGGAGGCGGCCTGTTATAGCAGTATGAGAAACATTGGCCGGGAGGGTGCAGGAACGGTCGCGGTGGAAACAGCTGCTCCCTGGTGGCAGTGAGAAGCACACATTCGGGCATCAAAAAGGAGGAGGAGGTCCCTCCCCTACTAAGACGGCTGACGCGACATGCCCTACGCTGATCTGTTTCGTAGGCGCCACAACATGGCAAGAAAAAGGTAGCGTAGAAGCCGCGTAGCTGTATGTCCAGGAGGCCAAGTGGCAGCGGCAGACGCGTGCAACAGGTGACAGGAGGCCACCCTCACAAGACAGTCAGGCGCTAGTGGACTATCGCTAGTGGACAGCACAAGGACTCGAGTTCGTGCGCATAGAGATGGCCATACAACGCGCTGATAGCCGTTCACCGGCCGTGTGCAAGGGGAACCCTGTGATTGGCTGTTCGTCGGAATCTTCCATCAGATCTGACCCGGAGAGTAGATCAATCTGAACGGATTTAAGTACGAGAGCGTTGAAAGTACGGATGGCACTGTCCATCCCATCTTCTCCCGACGGCCGTGTCACCCCAGCACAGATGCTGCACAAAGCCTGCCCAAGAGCCTCTATCGGCCTGCAACGTTGAGCACGGAATACAGCAGCACTTAAGATACATGACCACTCGCACCTGCCATTATATCGAATGCTTTCACGCGGGCAACAGGAGTCACTTGCCGCTTTAAAGCGGCCGAACCCACGCCTGGCAGGTAGGCAGCCCGGGGTCTGTTGGTGGTGGTTAGTGCCCCAGATATACGGGATCCAGCTGTGCCCCTGAGTAGAAGAGCGAAATGACGGTCATGTTGGATCCCTCGCAAAGTCGCTGGCACCCCCAGACTGGTGCAGGGGCGGCTGGGATGACGAATTGGGTACCAAATGAGCGCCTTCATGAGGCAGAGGAGCGGGTTTTGACCAACGCTGGGGCCAACAGAACGGCAACTATACGCTCACATGAATGGGGGCCGGGTGGTTTATGAACGGAACATCATCACAGCAATCAGTCGGAGTACGGAGAGCGATGGACCAGCTGGCGGAATCGAGGCGGTGAGGGAGAGGGATATCCGGGCGGAGGCTACCCAGTGGGTAGATGGAAGCAGTGCCTGAGACTAGTGGTGGTCTCTGCAATGGTGGGATTATTTCAGACACCCACGGCTCCCGAAATACTCTCCCTTCCAGACCGCCATACTGCAGTCGGGTGTGGTCGGCGTGAGCATGCCACCACGCGGGATAAGTGGCACATCCATCGAGCAGCCTCAGTCAAGTTGCCAGCATCCCGACCGTCGTCTCTTGACTCCCACTGGTACTGGCTATCCACTGTGATGGTGACGCAAGACAACCCCGGTGCATGCACCTCGGCGGATATCAACGACTGTAGTTCTGTATGAGTCTGGGTCACAGATGTACCGAAAGCTGATGTGGTCTGTCTTGGATACGAAGTTCCAGTTGAGTGAAGCGCTGGAAATAGGCAGAGGTGTAGCAGCGATAATCTCTTCACCGTGTCTGTAGCTCCTCCTCGCATACTTTACCCCCCTCTTTACACGCAGTGATCTCCATGACCTCTCTTGTACTTTCGTACCATTCATCTGCACTGAGGAGAGCAGGACCGCCTCGAACCTGTCGGTGCAGTCCTATGGTCCCGTGGACTAGGTCACGGGCTACCTCTATCAGCTGCCCCATGCATAAGTACAGCCGAGAGAATGCCTGGTGGTGCTAGCTCTTTCCACCGGCCAGGCACCATGTAAGTTACGTCCAGATAGTACAGCGAAGGCAGGCGATGACAGTAGATATCTTGTGTCTCGCTGCGGGGCTGAGCTCTGTTATCTGCCTGCTGCCCCACCGCCATCAGCACGACCCGCTCCTCCAGCTGCCACCCGCGTCTTCGGCCTTTACTGTGTCGATGAGCGGCCGCACGCCACCACACCGCCTCCTGTGTCCTCCTAGCAGCAGACGCCCTTTCTCCCCACCCCCACTATCCCCCGCCCCCTTCGTACGGCTCAGCTGCCACCCGTACAAGGGCCGCCATGTCGACGGACGAGGACCCACATGAAGGGGCCATGGACCTGGTGGCGCGGCACTGCGGCGCCGGTCACCCCCTCCAGCTGCCAAGTGCTCTCTACGACGCTGTTGGGGAACGGTTTGCTAGCGCGCTCCGGCAGCCTGCTCCCGCGGAGAGCGACCAAGCTCGGCCGCCGCGCCGGAAGAGTGCGCGTCCCACGACCTCCCGCCCACGTCCCTCTCGTGCCCGCCGTCAACCGCGCGTCAAGAACGCGTCGTCGGAACTGTCATCCGAGGCGGGCGCCGTCAACCTCTTCAAAGACAACACCGGCGACGCAGGCGGCGGCACAGGCGAGGGTGAGAGCGCGGGGGGCGTAGGTGCTGGGGGTGGCGGCGGCGTCAGCAGGAGCGGAGGTGGCGGCGGTGGCGGCGGAGACGACGATGGCGGCGGTGGCGGCGGAGGCGGCGGTGACGGCCCAGCTGTCGGCTCCGGAGCGGCCGCCCGGCACTCCGCCCTAACGGACGAGCCCGACAACAGGCCGGGCGCCTTGGCGGCGAACAACAGGTACGCCGACCTTATGACGGTCGAGCTTGTGGTGGTGCTCAGCGGTGGGGAGCGGACTGGGGCCGCCCTATCCCTCATTTATCGCCTGTCGGCGGATGGCGGCGGTGCTGCGGTGGTCGTTGGCGAGGGGGAGCACGCGGTGGTGACGTCGCTGACGCGTTCAACCGGCCGCCGTATCTGCCTGTGCTCCTGCGGCGGCCGCAGTGGCGCTGAGTCGCTGGAGATGCGGGAGTGGATGTGCAAGCCAGCAAATTTCTTGCACGCCCGCGCTCTTGTTACGGCCTTCGTGTCCCTGGTCCCGAGGTTCATCGAGCCGACCCTGGACGCCCTCCTCCAGAGGTACCCCGTACTGGACAACTCCTCAACGCCGGCCACGTCCGAGAAGCAGGTGTTCTACGCCACGAAGACGCAGAAGAAGTGGGGCATCTTTTCCGTGTTGTGCAGCAGCTCGTGGAGTGCAGTGTCCGTGCGTCCCCGCGTCGGCAAGAGGTCGGCCAAGAGGGGGCGGGTAATGCGCGCGGCGTGCAAAAGTCCTAGTTGCAAGGACCACTGGCAGTGCAAGCATGCAAAGGCCGTCAACGACTGCTGCGAGGAGGCCCGGCTCGCCTCCGAGCTCGCGGGCGGCGCTGGCGCCCCTGCGATCTTCCACGACGCGGACGTGCTGCTGTCGCAGCTGTTAGGCAGCAAGCGGCGGCGGCCATTGGAGGAAGGGACCCGAGTCGCCGCCCACTCCGAGGCGGACGCGCGCTTTTCGGATGAGTCCCGCTGGCGGGGGGCCGGCAGCATGCTGCCATGTCAAAGGGAGATTGACGCGTGTGGGAGGTACGACCGCATCGCCGATCAATCCACTGACGGTGGCATCCCTCTGCTGGATGGCGTACTGTACGAGGAGACGTGCTTTAAGTGCGGGGAGGGCTACCAGGCGACGTCCGCCAAGTACGCAGGCGGCATTCTACGCACCCTCCGCGGTCGCTTCCCTGTGAGCATGCACCAGTGGGAGTGCGTGTGCGGGACGGTCGTCTTCTTTGACGGCGCGCAGCACGGGCTGTTCGCGTCCACGACGCAGACGGTTTTCACACGCACTCTTGTCAAAGTCGTGGCCCAGATGGTGTTTTCCGGTCACAGCACTCTGTCGTCTGCAGCAAGAGTGCTGTGTCTCCTGTTAGAGGTGACCAAGGCGCTGCCGGCCGGGAGGAACAGCCTCTCCCGTCAAACCATCTCGGCGATCATCCACCGCTACTCGCGCACCCTAATCGTGCCGGCCTCCCTGTTCCGCTGCGGGCGGTGTTACTCGTCACCGTTGCGGCCGTACAAGGTGGTCGTCCAGGACAGGCAGGTTGTCTCCGTAATGATGCACCAGTCCGAGCCATTGATCAAGGTGACCACAGACTTGAGCACCACGAGGATGGACGTCGACATCGGCTGCAGCCTGAGCTCGGCGGCCGCGCGCTCCGCTGTGAGAAAGCGCAGCAAGGCTGCCGCCTTTGACGAGCCCGTGCGTCTGACCAAGGAGGAGTACAAGGCGCTCTCTTCGTTGAGTATGGCAGGGCTGCTCAACCCTGAGGAACAGGTCGCAGGCCACGTCACCTCCCACCCGGCCACCGTCCGTTGGGCGTGCGGTGCCCTTTTTTTCTCTTACTTACAGATTTCCGCCCTGGTGCGTCGGCCGAGCGTCCGAGCGGAGGGGGGTGGCAACGGCGGTAGCTACGCAGACGTGGACGAGCAGCCGCCGGGGGTCAATGGAGTTGCCTCGGTTGAGCAGCTGCGCGCGGCAGTCGCGGCGCGCCGCGGCACCGTCATATTCGAGTGCCGTGTAGTGGACGCGGCTGTCGAGGGCTCGGACGACGCCGCCACCACGCGGGAGCGGTGGTGCATCGTGCGACAATTGTTCCACACGTTTTTAGCGGAGCCGGTCGTCGGGGCGTTTGCAGGGCTCGACAGGCCCGCCGTCAGGGACTTGGCGCAGCAGCTGATCGTTTCATCCTCCACCAGCGAGGGGTTTGTCAGCGGCCGGCGCCGTTGAGTCCGTGGCGATCGTGTGGCCATTTTTGCGGCTGGTGGGCAAGGCCGAAGACGCGGACCCGCTGCTGCTGC
>Ga0114955_1000586_pt1 | contig 17156 bp, 17 predicted proteins | sample Porto_5metaG_FD_87302 | JGI IMG/M metagenome (GOLD analysis project Ga0114955, IMG submission 87302) | Marine algal microbial communities from Porto, Portugal - Porto_5 metaG | ecosystem: Host-associated > Algae > Red algae > Unclassified | place: Portugal: Porto | collected 2015-02-02 | reverse complement strand
TTGCGTCTGGGACTTAGTGCACGACCGTGCATAGGCACAGGGCGAGCCGATCCGTAGGGGGTCGCCCAGAGTGGTGGCACGGACTGGGGTACATTGGACGAAACTGGAATCGACGAACCGGCGTCATGAAATCGACGAACCGCTGATATAGACGAACTGAAGGGGGGGCTCTCATAGACCCCGATCTGGCCGTAGCTCGATCGATGTACCAAAGTGCGAAATTGACGAACCAGAGGGGGGGGCTTCCAGAGGACGGTTTTTGGCCGTTCGTCGATTTGAAAACTGGCCAAATTGACGAACTGGGGGGGGGTGGTTCGTCGATCCGGCTGATTATTATGTTAGTCGCAGGCGACGTGAGCAGCGCGCTCGGCAGACGCAGCGGGTGACTGACTGGGTCGCCACCGCTGTGCCGCACTTGCAGCACTGCTCGTGTGATTGCTGTTGCCCCCCCCCCCCTCCTCCGCATTTACGCGTTGGAGACGCGGTGCGCCCTGCTGGCGATCGACCACTGTGTGGCGGCGGCGGCGGCGGCGGCCCGCCTAGTTGCGGTCCGCAATGGCCTAGCGGCGGAGGACCGAGTGGCGCACGGTCGCCGCGACGCTGCCGACCGCCGTCGCCACCGAGGTGCGGCGGTGGGCCGCCGCCGGACGGCCGATCATTCATTCCGCAGTCGTGCGGGAACGGCGGCGGCCCGCCTCAACATCGTCGCCGACCAAGAAGCCCGCCAAGGTGGGAGACCGACAACGACGCGCCTCGCCGACGACCGCCGTCGCCTCCAGGGTGGAGGGGCGGGCCGCCGCCCTTTGATTGTGGAACGACAGACTCAGAGTGGGGGGGCGGCTGCCCGCAGCAAGAAAGACAAGGCTGGACTCCGCAGCGGAGCGGCAACCTCGGGCCGCCGCGCGGCAATCGACTGTCGAGGTAGCCGAGGTGAGACGGCAACCCGTCACGCGCGCCGTGGTCATCGCTGCCGCCGCAACGGTTGGCGGAGGGCAACCAGCGGACGGACTGGGTGGAGCAGCAGCACCTGTCTCCGCCGCGCGGGCCGTGGGGGCCGCCGCCGGACGACCGACCCTCAAGCCCGCCGAGGTCGGGCGGCGGCCCGTCACACGGGCAGTGGTCATCGCTGCCGCCGCGGTGGCCGCCGGAGGCCGAGCAGCGGCCAGGGTTTCTCCACCGGCAGCAGGTGTCCCTGCCGCGGAGGCCGTCGGGGCTGCCGCTCAACAACCGGCAGTTAAGTCCACCAAGGTGGGGCGGCGGCCCGTCACACGAGCAGTGGTCATCGCAGCTGCCGCTGCGGCCGGCCGAGCGAAACAAAGACAGTGATTGTTGGCAGGGAGCACCGCCCAGACTCGGAGGAGACGGGCCGCCGCCTGGATACGGACCGTCAAGTCCCCGTCGTTGGCGCGGCGGCCCATTTCCTGCGCAGTGACCATCCCTGCCGGATCGGCGGCTGGACGAGGGAGACCAGCGGACGGCCCGGCCGGACAACCAGCAGGTGTACCGGTATCGTCGGTCTGGGCAGCCGCCGCCGCCACACAACCGACCACCGAGCCCGCGGAGGAGGAGCGGCGGCGGCCCGGACTTCGACCAAGGTCCGCGGACCCCGCCTCACTTGGGAATGGCAGGCTGCCATCCGGGATCGACTGCAGAGGCGGCCGCCCGTCCGACACCGAGGGCCCAGCAGCCGCTGCCGTCGCCTTCCGGTCGAGGAGCGGCCGCCACCTCTCCATCACGACTGAGTGGGTAGCCGCTGGCACCGACACAAGTGGCAGCCGTTCCGGTGACCTCCCATCCATCAACGTGGGGCGGGCAGGCCCCTGCGCGCGCGGAGCCAACGCAGCCGGGTGCCGCCCCGACAGTGCCCGACTGCAGGCGGCAACCGCCGTCGACGCAAGCGGCGGCTACACCATCGACGGCCGTAACCCCGGCGACACCGGTGGTCGAGCGGCCGCCGCTGTTGACTCAAGCGGCTGCCACCCCGTCGACGGCCGCCGCCTCGCTGACACCGGAGGGCGGGCGGCAGCCGCCGTCGACTCAAGCGGCGGCTACCCAGTCGGCGGCCGCCACCCCGCCGACATCGGTGGTCGAGCGGCAGCCGCCGGCGACTCAAGCGGCTGCTACCCCGTCGACGGCCATCGCGTCGCTGACAGCGGAGGGCGTGCGGCAGCCGCCGGCGAGTCAAGCGGCGGCCATCCCATCGAGAACCTCCGCGTTGCTGTCACCGGAGACACCGGAGGGCGGGCGGCAGCCGCCGTCGACTCAAGCAGCAGCCACCCTGTCGACGGCCGCCGCCTCGCTGACACCGGAGGGCGGGCGGCAGCCGCCGTCAACTCAAGCGGCGGCCACCCCGTCGACGGCCGCCACCCCGCCGACACCGGTTGTCGGGCGGCCGCCGCTGTGGTTTCAAGCGGCAGCCACCCCGTCAACTGCTGCGTCCCCGCGGACGACCAAGGTTGGACAGCCGCCGCCATTGACTCACACGGCGGCCTCCCAGTCGGCGGCTGCCACCCCGCCGACACCGGTGGTCGAGCAGCCGCCGCTTTCGACTCAAGCGGCACCCACCCCGTCGACGGCCGCCGCCTCGCTGACACCGAAGGGCTGGCGGCAGCCGCCGTCGACTCAAGCGGCGGCTACCCAGTCGGCGGCCGCCACCCCGCCGACACCGGTGGTCGAGCGGCAGCCGCCGTCGACTCAAGCGGCTGCTACCCCGTCGATGGCCATCGCGTCGCTGACAGCGGAGGGCGGGCGGCAGCCGCCGGCGAGTCAAGCGGCGGCCATCCCATCGACGGCCGCCGCGTTGCTGTCACCGGAGACACCGGAGGGTGGGCGGCAGCCGCCGTCGACGTTGAAGGGGCAGCTGCCGCCGCAGCCGCCCGCTGGCGGCAGCCTGCCGAGGGACCTGTGACTGTCGACCTCTGCTGCGATTGGCAGCGGGCAGCTGCTGGAGCTGCGCTTGTCGAGCTCTCTGTTGGGTGGCGGCAGGCCGCCTCCTCCGCAGCAGGCTGTGCGGCCGCCGAAGGACGGGGAGCGCGGGATTCTCGCCTACCTGCTCTCGTGGACTACAATACCGGCGCGCTCATCACTGGAGCGCCCGCCGCCGGACACGTACCTAGTGTTGCTGTTGCTGTGTCAAGGGCAGGTGGAGGTGGAGGTGCTGCTGCCTCCGCACCGGAGACCCCTTCCCTGTCGCCATCTGACAAGCGCGCGCTTCGTCGCGGTTTGGCGCAAACTGCCGTAAGAAAGCGGAGGTTCATTCGAACAAAAAGCCCTGATCGGCTGGCTGCAGTGCGTCGCGCGGCCATTGTGGAGGCCATCGCGAAAGGCGTCTCCGAGGCGGCTGAAGCGGGCAAGCTTGCAACATCAACGGCAGCGCAGGCGGCCACTGCATGTGCGGCGTACGGCGACGCATTGGCCGCCGCATCGGCTGCCATGGACGCCGCCGCGACGGCTGACGCTGCAGCCCGTCTGGCGCTGCACGAGTCGTCTCGGGCCGCGGCGACCTTGGCGTACCTACGCAGGCGGGACTCTCGGGCGACTGCCATTGCTGACCAACACAGCGGTCGGCTGCCGGCCAAGCAAGGCGGATCACCAGGCGGCGGCCGACCCCCTCTTCCACCTTCTTCCAGTCGTCCCTCGCGGGAGTCGCCTCTGTAGGGGCTTTTGTCACGATGGGGAGAGGACCGGCGTGGACAGAGGTGGAGAACCATGGACTCGTGAAGGCCTGGCTCATTGAGTGAAACAACCCGGTCCGGGGCACTGACCAGTCTGGCAAGCAGTTTTAAGGCCGAGTACTCACGCGGTGGCGGGAGCTCCTGTTGGGACAGCCTGGCCGTGCAGCTAGGGAGCAGCGGGGCTTTGATGGTGCCCGAAAGCAGTGAGCCAAGATCGTTGCGGGCGTGATGGAGTTCTCCAGCTGTGTTTTACAAGTTAAGAAGACCAGACCGACGGGCATTGCCACGTACGCGGACCTCGTCAACTGCGCTGAGGGACTGTACTGCAGCATGAACGTGTACGGTCGCGTCCGAGGTGACCATGCTGACGACGTTTGCCAAGAACAAGACGACAAAGCGCCGGGCGAAGCGCGTGACCTGCCCGTGGGCACAGTACTGGGAGGTGCTGAAGGACTAAGACAAGTTCAAGGCGGCGGCCGCCGAGTTTGCGTCGTTGCAGAAGCGCATGGAAGAACGACAGTCGCGCGCTGCAGCAAGGGCGGCTGCCGCCGCTGGTGACGGTGGTGGGCCAGCAGCAGAGCAGGCAGCCGCCGCAGACGATCCTGCGCCCGCCGCTGCAGCCAACATGGGTACGGCCGGGGGGGGGTCGGCGGCAGCCGGAGCGACGACACCCGCCGAGGACTCTACCATTGGCGAGGGTGACGGTAGCGCTGACCAGTGGTCGGAGCGGCCGATGGGGTGTAAGGCTGCCAAGCGCCTTCAATCGGAGGGGATTGCAGATGACCGCACAATGAGTCGTGTGGCAAGTGCGGTAGAGAAGCTGGGGGAGGCCACTGATCTACGGACGGCCATGATGGCGTTTAGCCAACCCTTCATGAGAGAGACTGACATGGGCAAGGCGTGGTGGGCGCACAACGCAAAGAGGCTTTTGGACAAGGACGGGATTAAGCTGCCATCAGACAAGCCGTCAAGCGCATCGGCGGCGGCTGCCGACAAGGACTCGAGCGTATCGGCGGCTGTTGACAACGACAGTTCACCTGCCGTGCCGTCTTCCTCTGTTCAGGCCGCCGCCGCGCCGCCCCGCACAATCAACGTCGATGGGGAGGCGTCTGACGCGGCGGCAGCAGTTGAGGAGGTCACCGTCGACTGCGATTCGGCGTCATCGGTACCACCGTCGGCGCTGCCATCATCGGGGATGGTGCGGCCGCCGACGACGGCGGCCGCCCATAGTTCTTTGCCGGCTGCCAGTCAATCAACCCGCAACGCTGCTCATTCGCGGCGGGCGCGGCGAGCCCAATCGACGAAAGCGAGCAACGCGGCTGCCTCTTTTGGGAGCCTTCCGCATACGACGGAGGACCTGACGGGTGGACCGACTCAATATGCTGCCCCGCCTGTGGCGGTGGCGGCGGCGGCCGCAGTTTGTGGCCCGCCTGTCGCGGCGGCGCCGCCCGTCTCGGCAGCGGCGGCCGCCGCAGGTGCTGCGCTGGACGTGCCGCCCTCACGTGGCGCACAGGGTCGCAAGCGACGGATGCCGCCTTCGGTTCTGCCTGGGACGCCCGACGAGACACCCCCGACGTCTGATGGCGGCGGGTTTGAAGACATCGACTCCGATGTCATTGCAGAGTATGCACGCGGCGGTCACTCTTCCAATGAAGAAGAGGAAGAAGAGGCGTAGACCGCCGCAGTTCTGACTGCCCAATGCATGTTTTGAACTGTTTGTCTTTGTTTGAGCGGCGCGGCGCACTACGCTGTGCCGCTGTGAGGTTTTGCATGATCTTGCCTGTTTCTCTACGCTCGAGGCCTACCTTTTGAGGCCATTGTGTTCCTGTCATGTACTGTGATGTTGATTCTTGTAGTGCAATAGACGTTTTTTTTTCCCCGTTGGGCAGGGTTTGTTTTTTTCCTACTTTACATCCAGCTATCACTCGTACGACGTCGGCTACCGCTAATTGTAGCCACCCCCAACACGCATCTGCACCAGCTTGTGCCCGCCGACGTCTTGCACAAAGTCGGCGACCGCCAACCGCCGCCATGTTCAAACGCACGCCGTCACCAACTGGCGGCCGCCGACGTCTTGCACCAAGAAGGCGGCCGCCGACCGCCGCCATGTGGCGACGCACGCCGCCACCAACTGGCGGCCGCCACCGACAAAGGCCACGTCGGCGGCCGCCGCCGATTGTGGCCGCCCCCGACACGCACCACCGTCACCAGGTTGCGGCCCCCGCAGTCCTGCACCAAGTCGGCGGCCGCCGTCCGCTGCCATGAACCAACGTCCGCAGCCACCAACTGGCGGCCGAAACCGCCAAAGGCCACATCGGCGGCCGCCGCCGATTGTGGCCGCCCCCGACCCGCACCACCGTCACCAGCTTGCGGCCGCCGCAGTCCTACACCAAGTCGGCGGCCGCCGTCCGCTGCCATGAACCAACGTCCGCCGCCACCAACTGGCGGCCGCCACCGCCAAAGGCCACGTCGGTGGCCGCCGCCGATTGTGGCGGCCCCCGACACGCAACACCGTCACCAGCTTGCGGCCGCCGCAGTCCTGCACCAAGTCGGCGGCCGCCGTCCGCTGCCATGAACTAACGCACGCAGCCACCAACTGGCGGCCGCCAACGCCAAAGGCCACGTCGGCGGCCGCCGATTGTGGCGCCACACTCCACCCCACGACTTCACCATCTGGCGGCCGCCGCTGTCATGTGCCACGTCGGCGGCCGGCGAACCCCGCCTCGCTTCGAGCCACGATTCCAGCAACTGGTGGTCGCCGCCGTCGTGTGCCACGTCGGCGGCGCCGAACGCCGCCGCGCTCCGCCCCACGATTTCAGTATCTGGCGACCGCCGCCGTATTGTGCCACGTCGGCTGCCGTCGAACGCCGCCAAGCTCCGCCCCACGAATTCACCAACTGGCAGCTGCCACCGCCTTGTGCCACGTCGGCGGCCACCAACCGCTGTAACACGCGGCTGACACCGCTACCAACTAGCGGCCGCCGCCGTCAGGGGCCACGTCGGAGACGCGGAACGCCGCCACGCTCCGCCCCACGACTTCAGCATCTGGCGGCCGCCGCCGCATTGTGCCACGTCGGCGGCCACCGACCGCTGCAACTCGCGCCGGACACCGCCACCGAATTGCGGACGCCGCCGTCGTGTACCACGTCGGCGGCCGCCGAACACCGCTAGCCCTCGCCCCACGATTCCTCCATTTGACGGCCGCCGCCGTCTTTTGCTACTTCGGCGGCCACCGACCGCTGCAACTCCCGACCGTCGCCGCCATCTATATACGGCCGCCGCAGTCGTGTATCGTGTCGGCGGCTGCCGACCACTGCCTTGCCTCAACCGACGCCAGCACCAACTTGCGGCGGCCGCCGTCTTGTGACACGTCGGCTGCCGCGACTGCTCGATTACCGACCCATGTCGCCGCCAACGTGCGGCCGCCGCCGTCGTTAGCGGCTTCGGTGGCCGCGGAACGACGCCGCGCTTCGCTCCACGATGTCACCAATTGGCGGCCGCCGCTGGCTTGTGTGACGTCGGCGGCCGCCGACTGCTACAACCTCCGACCGCAGCGACTTCCGACCGACGACACCACCGCGTTGCGGCCGCCGCCGTTGCGGCCGCCGCCGTTGTGTACCATGCAGATGTCGGCGCCACCAAGGTTCGGCGGCCGCCGCCATCGTGCACGAAGTAGGCCAAGTTGTGGCAGCCGCCGTTCGGTGACTCTTCGGTGGCTGCCAAACGATGCCATGCTTCGCCCCCCGGTTTTACCAACTGGCGGACGCCGTCAGCTTGTGTGCCGCCGGCGGCCGCCGACAGCTACAATTTTCGACCGCTACATCTTCCGACCGACGCCGTCATTGAGTTGCGGCCGCCACCGTTGTGTATCAAGATGGCGGCCGCACAACGCTGCCACTCGGAACAGACGGCGCCACCAAGGTGCGGCGGCCGCCGCCGTCGCGTACGCAGTACGCGGCCGCCCACTGCTTCTATGCCCCAACCAACGCCGCCACGAACTGGCGGCCGCCGCAGTCAGGGGCCACGTCGGCGGCAACAACATGTGGCCACCCTCGACTGGCACCAACCTGCGGACGCCGCCGTCCTGTGACCCAACGGCGGCCGTTGAATGCAGCCAGCCACGCCTCGCTACGACTTCACAAACTGGCGGCCGCCGCTGGCTTGTCTGACTTCGGCGGCCGCACTTCCGCCGGCTACAAATCCCAACCGACTCCGCATCCGGATTGCGGCCGCCATCGTTGTTTACCAAGATGGCGGCCGCGTACTGCTGCATCTTGCAAATGTCGGCGTCACCAAAGTGCGGCCGCCGCCGCCGTCGTGTACCAAGTTGGCGGCCGTCGACAGCTTCCACCGCCCGACCGACGATGCCCCCACCAAGTTGCGGAGTCCACCGTACCGCCACCGCAGACAACGCGGCTGCTACCGCTGTGCCATGTCGGCGGCCGCCGCTGAGCCATGTCGGCGGCCGCCGCTGTGCCATGTAGGCGGCCGCCGCTGTGCTATGTCGGCGGCCGCCGCTGTGCCAGGTCGGCGGCCGCCGACTGCTGAGATATTTCCGACCCACGCCGCCGCAAACTTCTAGCAGCCGCGGAAGCAGTCGAAGCAGTCGGGTGGCGGAGGCCGCCTGCGACGTAAACAACGGCGGCCGCCGTGTGCTTCACCTCATCCCATCAACGGCATGCAAGCTCCTCTGTTTTGAAAAGGGTACAGGAAGTTCCATGGCAATGACAGCAACAAGAATAGATGAATGGACTACGGGAGCCCCTCTCCCCCCACACCCTATCCTAGGCAAGAACCAACAGAAAAAAGTTACTGGAGATACGGCGCAAGAAGGCTACCACGCTCAGCAAAAATGTGGGCGCACAAGTCGTCTCGACGAGCCTCGTGCTCTGCGAGGGACTTTGCGTCGCCGGTTGCCAAAAGCACTCGCATAAACTCTGCCATCGGCGCAACCGCGGAATTTGCATTAACAGGAGGCGGAAAAACAGGTGTGTTCTCCAGCTCGCCCTCCTCACCAGCTGCCGCCGCACCCGCCGCGGCACTTGCGGCGGCGGGAGCGACAGCGGCTCCCGCAGCGCCCGGGCCCTCCGCGCCCACCGCGCCCCCCGCAGCGGCACCGATCCCGGCCGAGCCGCCCTCGGCCATCACGCCTGCCGCTGCAGCCGCGCCCGCGCCGCCCACAGCGGCAGCGGAGGCGGCACCGGCCCCCGCAGAGCCGCCCACGGCCCCCACGCCTGCCGCTCCCGCCGCTCCCGCCGCGCCCCCCGCAGCGGCCGCGGCACCGGCCCCCGCAGAGCCGCCCGCGGCCCCCACGCCTGCCGCTCCCGCCGCTCCCGCCGCGCCCCCCGCAGCGGCCGCGGCACCGTCCCCCGCAGAGCCACCCACGGCATCCACTCCTGCCGCTCCTGCCGCTTCCGCCGCGCACCCCGCAGCGGCCGCGGCACCGGCCCCCGCAAATCGAGCCACGGCACCCAAGCCTGCCGCTCCCGCCGCGCCCCCCGAAGCGGCACCCATCCCCACCGCGCCACCCGCCGTACCCAAGCCCGCCGCTCCTGCCGCCCCACCCACGGCGGCAGCCGCACCCAACCCCGCCGCGCCTCCGGCGGCGGCGCCCGCCCCCGAGGCGACCCCTGCCAAATCACTGTCTGCGGCACCGGCGCCGGCACCGGCGCCGGGTGGGTTACCTCCGGCGGCCCGATACATCGGGGAACGCGACCCCGAGAGAAATCCGTCGCGGCGGGCTTCAACCACCATGTTGTGCAGAGTTGCAACTGCCTGAGTGGTCGAGATTATTCTGGGTACACTCCAAAATCGGCTAGGGTGCAACATCATGTGAGAACGAGCCGTGAGGGTCCCAAAGAGGCGCTCGACATCCTTTCGGAGTGCCTCTTGGAGGCGGTTGAAGGTACGCTCCTCTCGAATGCGGGGGTTCCGATAGGGCGCGACCAAAAAAGCAAATCGGGGGTAAATGCCATCTACAAGATAGTAGAGCAAAGTTCGTGTCTTCCCATTCACTGTAAAAGGATAATCACGCGGGGGCCATTTCCCCATGATAACGTCTATATACAGAGAAGATTGGTACAACACGTTAACATCGTTGAGACTCCCGGGGCACCCGGCAAATATGTGGTGGATCCATGTGTCCTCATCGCAGATGGCCTCGATCACAACTGAACACTGGCCATGACGATCTTGGTAGGCTCCCGCCAGGGCTTTCGGAAGAGATGACCACTCCCAGTGAGAGCAATCTAACGACCCAAGACACCCAGGCATCCCTCGCTCAGCATTGCGAGACAGAATGTTTCCTACTTCAGCAAGAGTGGGTGGGCGCAGGTACACAGGACCGAAGTCATCGACCAAGAACTCTGTGAAGAGCTGCACCGCACGGGCAATAGTGGACCTGGACAGCCGGACGTATTCGTCCGCACGGTCGTAGGATTCCCCGTATGCTAGGACACGGAACGCCGCCACCAGCTTCTGGAGCAGGTGAGCCTGGGGTCGCCCGGTGGCGTTGACCCGCTGCGCCCAAAACGGGCGGTCCTTGATTGTGCGGTAGATCTTCAGGAACACAGGCATCGGAAAACGAAAGCGACGCTCAAATTGCTCGCGGCCGAAAACAGGCGGAACACCGTCCAAGCCAAAGTAATCTCGAAGGATACATTTCAGCCCCAACTCAAAGTCACGAGGCCTGTTACCGGCGCGACCTGGAATCGAGCCACGGTACCGCGGCCGGTGGACTGCGCGTGCCGCAATTTCTCTCCGGCGCCATGTGAGAAGCGTTGCGACGTGCGCAGCCACAACAGATGCAACAGTGATGTCATCATTGGCATCCTCTCCCTGCCACCCAGGCACTGACAAAGACTCCTCCATGGTGCTGCGCCACTACACTCTGGCGCTACCGGATAGCGCTGCCGGGAAAAAGAGAAGAATGGCAATGATTGGGAGGGGGAGAGGGAGCGCACAAAATGTGAGGAATAGTGCGGCCCGCCCCGGGGCGGGTAAATGTGAGGAAAAGTGCGGCCCGCCCCGGGGCGGGCCAGCGCAGCGCACGAAAAACACGCGAAAAAAGAGGGTGACCGCGACGGTGACCAGGACGACGGTGGCCGCGAGGCGCGACGACGGTGGCCGCGACGACGGTGATCGCGGCGACGGTGGTCTGTTGGTCGCGGCGACGGTGGTCGCGATACAGTCACTGATCCGGCCTGGAATTATCTGAATTTATAAAGATAGTCTGTCGTTCGATAGGGGATGTCATATTGACAATTGCCTGTCCGTGGACTAATAAGCGAACTTAGACACGTGTTGGCAATAATATAGACACGTTTAGTTAGATCCGCATTGGTGGCTTTGCTCTTAGACCCCCCAATATCGGGCGGATCGGTCCCTAAGGGCAAACCCTACAATGTCGGTCCCATTGTCCAATTGGGAATACAAAACTGGCCACGTGTGGCATGTTCAATGGGGAGCCCATTCTGGGAGCCCTGTTTGGGGAGATGGGCCCTGTACTTGTGGACCCACCCGTCTGAATCGGGTCATACGGATATCGAAATGGGGTTCACATCGGTGACTTGCTCTTGGCCCCATTCTTGTGGTCCAAATATGCGAGGAAATAATGATGTGGCTAACCGACTTAAACCCACGCTAGCGACTTGCAGTAAATAGCTTCTCATACGACAAGTTGAGACAATGTTGGATACATGTTGACACGAGCAGTTGAATGTCGAACTGTGAATAACACGTCGTGTCGAATGTGCGATTATGTGTCATTTTACCTGGGAAACAGACGACAGCGTCCAGAAAAAGTCGCATAATGTGACACGACGGACCGACGCGTGGCGTCGATGTGAAACAAGCCGTCGATCTCATTTTGGCGGACGTGTCTGCCGGGTCACAGTGCGGACCCGGGCGGGTTGACCCGTTCCGATCCGTGCGGATCGGGGCACTCATTCTTGGCAGGGGGCATAGGTGGCGTGTCTGACAACCTCTGCGAATGACTACTTGGATTCCAACCGCGCAAACGGGCCGATCGCGAGTTTGCGGGCAGGGTCAAGCTATTGACGGTTATTCTTTTGGGCGTCATCTTGCTCCGGCGCATGAAGCTCTCCCGTCGCTCATTGGTTCCTTCGAAAAATCAAAGAGAAGTGGCCCGACGCTTTTCAATATGTCCTCTCATATTTGAATGTTGGGCGCCGTCCAAATGCCAAGAACGGGTTTTCTCGCCTGTCCTTTGTTGACACGGCGCGAGTCAGTCTCCGGGATCGCAACAGACTTCTTCTGTATGGTCCTTCGGTGCGCTCCAGACGAGTCCAGGGCCACTGGCGGTCGACCAGTTTTGCCGCCGTGTCCCTGCACGGGTCTCACTGCCCCACTTGGTGTCTGGGCGGAGGGGTGGGTGACCACTTCGAGCGGCCATTTTGCGCTGTTTGCGGCGGGGGGCACGTCGCCTCGTGCCAGGGCTCACTGCGCTCGCGAAAGTTCGCACCCTGGGACACGGCCCGCGCTCGTCACGCGGACGTGATGTCCTCCACTCGGTCCCATGAACGTCTCCAGGAGGGTTCTGGGGAGCGAGCCTCTTCCAACGCGTCTCCGAGCGCTCCGTGGGCGTCCACAGCTCGCGATCGGAGGGGAGGGACCAGCGTTTGCCCAGGCGCACGTGGAGTTATTTAGCGCCGCCTCACTCGCTACCTGCCTCCCGCCCCTTCCCGCCCTTCCTCTTTGGCTATCCACATCGCTCGCACATGACGCGTGTTAGAGGCCCTTACGACACGAAGCGGCGGCACGCTCAACGCTCTCGCAACGGCCACAACGCGTTGCCGCCCACGCCGCCCCCCCCTCCGTGCACCTGTTCTGGGCCGTGAGACCACGGCGTTACTGTCGGCCCGCCCCCCCCCCCTCCGCCCTTGCAACCGTCCTTGTTTTCGCGCCATTGGCACTCGCTGTGTTCTGGCAGCCGCTCTGCAAAAGGCGGTCGCGGTGCCATGGGTTGTACCCCTCCTGTGTCGGGAACTGCTGGGCAGGGGCCGCCGCGCCGTGGCGGCCCCTGTCCTCCCCGTGACGGAGGTCGCGGCGGGCCGACTTTCGGAAATGGCGGTCGTTTGCCGTTCCGCGGCGGTCCACCGCCCTTCCATGGAAGTCCTCCTCCTTTCTGCGGCAACGGCTCCCCCCCCCGCGGCGATCCTCGTACGCGGCGTGGAGGCCCGCCCTATGGGGGTGCAATTCCTTTCTTTCGGGGCAGGCCTGCGCCCTTCCAGGGCGGTCCCCCGCCTTTTCGGGGCGGTCCCCCGCCTTTTCGGGGCGGTCCCCGCTTCTTTGGGGCCAGTCCCCCGCCCGTCCTAGGCGGTGACCTGCGCTTCCGTGGAGGCTCGCCACCCTTCCGGGGCGGTCCCTCGCCTTATTTTGACGGTCCCCCGCCATCCCGGCGCCCTCCTCCGTCTCCTTTTGGCGGTTACCCTCCGCGTGGTGATTTTCCTTCTTTTGGCCGTAGTGGCCCGCGGTTTACTGATGGGTCGCCACCCTCTGACGATTGGCGACCGCACTGTGGCGGTGACCGTCGGCAGCCTGGGGGCGAGGACGGTCGGCCTCTGTGGAGCGGCGACGGTGGGCCTCCGCCATTTAATCTGTAGAGCGCCCCTCCTCTCGGTCGTCGTCGGAAGCGCGACCAGGATCACGATCCATCTGACTCGCGTCGTGTTCGCCGTCGCCTCGACGACAGCGACGACTACTGTCGTGCACGTCCTGTGTCGGATTTTGACGGACGTCCGCCCTCTGACCATCCCCGTCGGTCAAGTCGTCGTCGGGGCGGTTGGCGCTCTCCTCGCGCTCGCTCGCGGGCACTTTCTCGGTCCCCGGAGCGGCCGAGCCGTCCCTCAGAGGCCCCCGTCGTTCCATGCGCCTTGGCGCCTTAGGCGGCGTACTTTCCTCCGCCGTTGTGGCCGGTGGAGCAGGCCGCCCATCCAGCAGACGGTCAGCTATACCTGTGGGCGGTAACGAGCGCCCCACCGCCCCCTCCCCGGCCCTCTGTGATCTATTTGCCCGCGCCGTCGCAGCAATTACGTCTGCCGACGAAGCCGCAGCAAGCTACGGCGGCGCTGGTGACGGTACAGCAGCCGAAGGTGGTGCAGCCAACTGCTCCGGTGTCGGACGCGCCGCAACTGGTGGCACAGGTGGCTGTGCCGCAGCCCGCGCCGCCGGTGACCGTGCAGCAGCCGCTGTATGTGTTGAGCGGTCGACCCCCGCCGGCTCCGTCAGCCTACGTCCCTCTGGCGAACAACCCGACGCAGTAGACGTTGATCTTCCTACAATTACCTACACGCTGCCGAAGAGGATGGGTTCTAATTTGGGGCGGACGGACACAGACCGGGTGCCATTGTGCGAGGCGTGGATCCAGGCGAGCGGGGACCCGATTGCTGCCACTGGGCGGCGCAATGAGCTGCTGTGGGCGGACGTGCACAAAGTGTGGGAGGCGAAAATGACGCAGCAAAAGACGTTGCGAGTGGCGCGCAACGCGAGCGCGCTAGAGAAGCAGTTCAAGAAGATTCAGAAGGGCGTGAGCCTGTTCACATCGCATTATCTGGCGGTTAAGAACCAGCACACGATGGGGAACCCGACGGAGGAGGACCTCATCAGTGGCATAGTGGCGCGCTACTGTTCACTCGACATCTACGACGGCAGTCGTGTTGATCAAGAGGCCGACATGCGCGCGAACCGGTCGGCGAAGCGGAAGGCCAAGGTGGCATTCTGCAAGTTTTTGCCGTGCTGGCGCGTGTTGCGTCACTCGGACAAGTTCAGCGGCGCGTCCAACCTAATGCAACTCGGCAGCGACGACTCTGACGACTCTGATGAAGAGATTGGCAGCACGAGCAGCCCCAGCACGCGCAAGAAGTCCTATCAGCGCTCGCCTGGGAAAGTGAAGGCCGCTAATCAACAGCAAATGGAGGACATGCGGCTGGAGAAAGAAGTCAAGGCCAGCACTGCGGCGGTCGACAAGCCGACGGCGGCGCAGTAGTATAGGACTGCTCTTTGCTTCTTCCAGTCGGCGGAGATGCGGAACACCGCGGCCGGGATCGCATACCGACAATCCGTGCTGAAAAAAATGATGCAGCTCGCCGGGATGGACGTCGAAGGCGCCTTGACGACGACCGCCAGGGCTCGGACGGCTGCTGGGGCAGGTGCGAGTGCTGCACGTGCCTCGGATGCGGGGGTTAGTACGGCTGTGGGGAACGCCACAACGGCGGGGAATGCGAGTGGTGCCGGTGACACGGCGTCGACGGCGTATGCGAGTCCTGTTGCTCACATTGCTGTGATGTAGTTGGACGACGATGAAGTGGACATGGACCTGTCCCGCTCTTCTCCCCGCACCGTGGGGCCGGTTACGCCGGCGGTCGGCTCTGCCGCCGGAGTTAACTCGCCGCCGGGGGGAAACACAACGGCGGCGCCGGCCACAGCTGCACTGGCTGGTAGCTTGATTCAGCCGGCGGAGTCGGCGACGCCGGCTGCGCCGACTCGACGTAGTCGGGGGGTGGCAGACACTAATGGGGGCAGTGGGGCCCGTGGGAAGAGTGCGAACAAGAAGCGCGGACGCAATGCGCAGGCCGCTAAGCGACGGGACGCTTCCGCTACTCTGTCGCAGTCGCTTAGAACGACGCGAGGCCTGGATGATATTAGCGAGTTGGCGACGACCACGACAACAACTGTGGAGTCGTCCGACTCTGAGTAGTGTGTCTTGTTCTTTTGATTGCCTTTGCGCGGTAGTACTCGTTTGTGGACAAAAGGTTTTTTTTTACCCTTGACCGGGTTTTTTTTTTTCTTACACGCACTGTGTCGAGCTGTTTGAGGCCGCGTGAGGAGAACCGGGAGCAAAGAGACGGCCAGCCGCGGTCATTAAAACAGGGGCTTTTTGTTGCTTTCAACGCACGCACAAGCCGAAACAGTGCCGCGGCGACCGCACCCGACACCAACCCCACCACCTCCCCGCTCTTGCCGCCGTGGTCCATGCGGGAGTTGTTCACGCTCTCCGCGGGCGGCACCCTCGCCGACGCCGCCAACCCCAGCCGCTCCCCCTTCGCCGCTGCCGTCGCGGCGTGCGCCGACGCGGGCCTTGCGGCGGGGGGCATCGTGCACACGGCGGCCTCCCTGCTGGCCGCCGCGGCGGGTTCCCCCCCGACGGCGCGGCGTGTTGACCTTGCCATTGCCGTCACCGCCGACGCCCCCCACCTCGTGGCCGACACGTCGGTACTCGCCGCCGCCGCGCCGCAGGCGCCCGCCCCAGCTCTGCCGTCGCAGTGCGTGGCCGTCGTCTTCATCGTCGACGGCGCGTCCGCCGCCGGTGTCGGGGGGGGGGAAAGGGGGGTGGGTGGTGGTGTTCGGGGTGACGTGTCGCCCTTGACAGGCGGCGTCACCGCCACGGACGGGCGGCGGCGGTGGGGGCAAGTGCGGAAGGCTCCACCCGCGTCCCGACCGCGTAGGTACGGCAGGGTTACCGCCGCTGCGGTGGCGACGGCCGTGGCGCCCCGTCATCTGCCGCCGCCGCCGCCGCCGCCGCCACTTCCGCCACTGGAAAGTCCTTGGCTGCTGGAGACCGCGGCGGGGGCGTTTGTCCCCGCCCCCGCGACGGCGGCGCAGGGGCGGCGGCGGTGTCACCGTCCGTTGAAGTCGCTGCTGGCGTGACGGTGGTCACACCACCATTGCCGTCGCCACCGCCCGGAGCGGTCGGGGTGCGCCCCTCCACGGCAGCGACGGCCGTCACCGGCGACCGGCGCAACGGGGCTTCGCTGCCGCCGCTGCCGCCGCCGCGGCAGCGGAATCACCGGACAGTCGGAGCGCGCACGGCGCAGAGGGGGTTGGCGCCGTCCGGTCACGCCACCTCCGCCGTTGCCGCCGCCGCCGCCGTCGTAATCGCCGTCGTAGCCCCCGTTGGCGTCCTTCCCGTCGGCGCCGACATGGCGGGCGGCGCGGCGCCCGCGGTCGGGATGGTGTCTCGATGTACCCACCCCCCCGCATTCAGACGGTACCGGCCGGGCGGTGGCACCACCCGCTGCCCGAGCACAACGGTCAGCTACTCGACGACGACGACCGGGATGCGGCCGTCACGGCCGGTGCACCACCGCCGTGGAGTGTCGACAGCCAGCTCCGCTTTGGTGGCCGCTGCCGCAGCGCCGCCGCCGGGGCGAGGGGGCGGAGGCGAGGGGGGAGTGCTCTGACACCCCCTTCCCCCGCCGCGGCCGCCGCCGACGGCCGACGCGGTGCTGCCAACGGCGGCAACGCGGGCGGCGGCGGAATTGCCCCTCTTTGAGGGCAGACCCCCGTACCTGACTAGGAGGATGTCATATGCAGCGAGGCTGGGGATGGCGGGGGTGGAGAGGGAGTCGGAGGAGTGAGACGGAGGGGGGGGGGGAAGGCGGACGCCGTCGACGACAGCGGCGGGTGGGGGGCACGCCGCCGGGGGTCGGCGGCGGGCCCCCGACAATGCTGGGGCGGGATGTC
>Ga0114955_1000584_pt1 | contig 17195 bp, 17 predicted proteins | sample Porto_5metaG_FD_87302 | JGI IMG/M metagenome (GOLD analysis project Ga0114955, IMG submission 87302) | Marine algal microbial communities from Porto, Portugal - Porto_5 metaG | ecosystem: Host-associated > Algae > Red algae > Unclassified | place: Portugal: Porto | collected 2015-02-02 | reverse complement strand
CTGTTCTAGATACGATAAGACCGTTACCGATACCTGCACCTAATGCTGATAAACCAATTGCGATTGCCGCTGCGATTAAATTCATAATAAATTTTCCTCCTAAGATTGTATATAATTTTTAAATTTAGTGTCCATCTGCCACTTTGTGTGACATGTAAACCATTGAAAGCATAATGAAGATATATGCTTGTATTGTACCTACAAAGATTGAGAATCCTTGCCAAACAATTAAACCAGGTATACTAATTATCCAACCCCATGCTGGTTCTTGGAAGAATAATCCAGCTAATAAGCTTAGTAATAGTTCACCTGCAAAGATATTACCATATAAACGTAGTCCAAGTGTTAATGTTGAAGTAAACTCTTCAAACACGTTTATAATTGCAAGTGGCCAAAACGGTTGAACATAACCTTTGAAATAATTCTTTGTACCACGCATTTTAATACCATAATAATGTGTTAATAGAATAACAGTAGTTGACAATGTCAATGTAACTGTTGCATCTGCGGTAGGTGATTTCCACCATAAGTAGTGATCTTTAGTTACTATTGCAAATGGTAAACCTAACATATTAGAAATGAAGATGTATAAAATTAATGTCACTGCTAAGAAGTGAAAATGTCCACCTTTTTTCCATGCCATATTACCTTCGATGATGCCTCTAACAAAGTCAAAAACCCATTCAATAAAGTTCTGTTTACCAGTTGGTCGTTTCTTTAAATTACGTGTACAAATAATTGCTAGTAAAAAAACGAGAACTGCTGTAATTAACACCATCATTACACTTGCCATGTTAAATACAAGGTCAAAACCGAAAATATCCAAACTTACTTTCGGGTCTTTATGATCCATATTCTCACCTCTTTCGTTTTAAATTTTACTCCCTATTAAGTAGAGGGCGACAGATGATTACGATATAAGAAATCATTAGCCCTATTAACACCCCAATGATATTGATGTGATCTTTAAAGAAAAACCATATTATACACACGACAATAGCCACTAAATATCTCCACATATTTCCTGTTGATATATGGTTTGACTCAGCTTTTTGTGCATGAAATAAATAGATCTCAAAGATGTATGTATTAACTAAAGATCCACATGTACCAATAATCAAACCTAATAAAAAAGGATGGGGTGAAAAGAGATACAATATACCTAATAATATCAATAAATAGAGATAATATTGTATATATTGTTTGAAAATGATGTAGAAACGACCCATTTGTTTGCCTCCGAGTGTCTTATACAATCATGTAAACCGTTCCACTCATACAATCTAAATGATAATATAGCGCCTACAACAGTGTCAATTCTATTCAAATTGTTGTTGAATTTTAAGCTAAAATTGTCACAAATTAGCCACATTTAAACGGTATACATCTTTTATTGTTTAAAATCTTTTGGTTTTTCACTTATTAAATCAAAATAATATTTGATATGATTTACAATTCTATCAGAAGCGCTTCCATCTCCATATGGATTATTTGCCTCACTCATACTCTTGTAAAGGTTTTTATCTTCTAACAATTTTTTGGTTTCTTTATAGACATTATTCATCGAAGTACCAACTACTTTTAATGTACCAGCTTCAACACCTTCAGGTCTCTCAGTATTATCTCTTAATACTAATACTGGTTTGTGTAATGAAGGGGCTTCTTCTTGAATCCCTCCAGAGTCTGTCAAAATGAGATGCGCTTGTTTAGCAAAATTGTGAAAATCTAAAACATCTAAAGGTTCAATAAGTTCTATTCTGTCATGTTTGCCTAAAATATGTTGTGCAATATCACGAACTTTAGGATTCATATGCACTGGATAAACAACTACGAGTGACTCATCTTCATCTACAAGCTTTCTAACAGCTTTAAAAATATGTTCCATTGGTTCACCAATGTTTTCGCGACGATGTGCAGTTAATAACAATATTCTTTTATTCTTATGTCTATTTAAAATGTCAGAATGATAATCGTCATTAACTGTATAATTTAATGCGTCAATCGCTGTATTACCAGTTACCACAACTGAGTTTATATCCTTACCTTCGTCAAGCAAATGTTTCCTAGCATTGAAAGTCGGTGCAAAATGAATGTCAGTTAGTACGCCTACCATTTGTCTATTCATTTCTTCTGGATAAGGTGAATATTTATCATAACTTCGTAATCCAGCCTCAACGTGACCTATTGGTACTTGATTATAAAACGCTGCTAGACTTCCTGAAAATGTAGTCGCTGTATCTCCGTGTACCAACACCATATTAGGTTTAACATGTTTGATGATAGATTCCAGTTCAATCATTGATTTTGAAGTTATTTCTGAAAGTGTCTGTCCTTCTTTCATAATATTCAAATCATAATCAGGAACAATATCAAACGTTTTTAATACAGCGTCTAGCATTTCTCTATGTTGAGCCGTAACAACCACGCATACTTCCAACTGCTCATCGTTTTCAATTGCTTTAACTAGTGGCACCATTTTAATAGCTTCCGGCCTAGTTCCAAATATAGTCATAATTTTTTTCTTCAAACGTATCTATCTCCGTTTTCAATATCTATTTCGTACCGAATAATCGATCTCCTGCGTCACCTAATCCAGGTGTAATATAAGCTTTGTCATTAAGTTTCTCATCTAATGCTGCAATATAAATATCAACATCATCATGAGCTTCTTTCATTTTTTCAACACCTTCTGGGGCAGCAATTAAGCACATGAAACGAATATTTTTAGCACCTTTGTTTTTCAATGAAGTAATAGCTTCAATTGCAGATGCTCCTGTTGCCAACATCGGATCCACAACGATGATTTCTCGTTCATCAATATCTTGAGGCATTTTAGAGAAGTATTCTACTGCTTTAAGTGTTTCAGGATCACGATATAAACCGATGTGCCCTACTCTTGCTGCAGGAACTAAACTTAAAATACCTTCAGTCATGCCTAGTCCAGCTCTTAAAATAGGTACAATTGCTAATTTTTTACCTGCTAAGCGTTTAGCTGTCATTTTAGTTACTGGAGTTTCAATTTCAACATCTTGTAACTCTAGATCTCTTGTAACTTCGTATGCCATAAGCATACCAACTTCATCTACTAGTTCTCTAAACTCTTTAGTTCCAGTACGAGCATCACGAATGTAACTCAATTTGTGTTGAATTAATGGATGATCAAATACATGTACTTTACTCATTTTCATTTCCTCCAATATTCTGTATATCCTTGTATTTTATTGATATAAAGGATATTTTTCAGTTAACGCTAAAACACGCGTTTTTGCTTCTTTTAATTTAGCTTCATCTTCATGATTGTTTAAAGCTAAACCAATAATTTTTGCTACTTCTTCAAATGCTTTTTCATCAAAACCACGAGTAGTGGCTGCTGGTGTTCCTAATCTAATACCACTTGTAACAAATGGCTTTTCTTGATCAAATGGAATAGTATTTTTATTGCAAGTAATGCCAACGCTATCAAGTGTTTCTTCTGCAACTTTACCAGTAATATTTACAGAGCCTTTAACGTCTACAGCTACTAAGTGATTATCTGTACCACCTGAAACGATTCTAAATCCTTCTTTTGAAAGGGTATCCGCTAATGTTTGTGCATTTTTAATCACTTGCTTTTGATAAACTTTAAAATTATTGTCTAAAGCTTCACCAAATGCTACTGCTTTTGCTGCGATAACATGTTCTAAAGGACCACCTTGAATACCAGGGAAAATCGTTTTATCTATTGCCTTTTTGTATTCTTCTTTACATAAAATCATCCCACCACGTGGTCCACGTAATGTTTTATGTGTTGTTGTAGTAACAAAGTCAGCATATTCAACTGGATTTTGGTGTAAACCTGCAGCGACTAAACCAGCAATATGAGCCATATCCACCATTAATTTAGCGCCAACTTCATCAGCTATTTCTTTAAATTTTTTGAAATCAATTTGACGTGAATAAGCAGATGCACCTGCGACAATTAATTTAGGTTTATGTTCAATTGCTAATCTACGTACTTCGTCATAATTAATAAGTTCTGTATCTTTATCTACACCATATTCGACAAAATTATAAGATTTACCACTAAAATTAACTGGTGAACCATGAGTTAAATGACCACCGTGACTTAAATTCATGCCTAAAACAGTATCTCCATATTCTAATGCTACTAAATAAACTGCCATATTAGCTTGAGAACCAGAGTGAGGCTGAACATTAACATGTTCTGCTCCAAATAATGCTTTAGCACGGTCGATTGCTACTGATTCTGTAACGTCTACAAATTCACAGCCACCGTAATAACGACAGCCTGGATAACCTTCCGCATATTTATTAGTTAATACAGATCCTTGTGCTTCCATAACAGCTTCTGAAACAAAGTTTTCAGATGCAATTAACTCAATATTATTATTTTGTCGATTAAACTCTTTCTCAATAGCTTCAAAAATCACTTTATCTTGCTTTTCGATGTAAGACATATAATCCCCTTCTTTCAACTAATTAATTATATTTTGCACGTTCGCCACCAATTTTTTTAGGTCTTGATGTAGCAATAGTAACGATTGCTTCCCCCACTTGCTTAATACTAGTTCTAACTGGCACACAAACATGTTTAATGTGCATGCCTATTAATGTTTGACCAATATCTATACCTTTCGGAACTGAAATATGTTCAACAACAACTGGGTCTTCCATATGTTGATACGCGTATGTAGCTAAGCTACCACCTGCATGAACATCTGGTACAACTGTAACTTCTTCCATTGTTAGTGGATTAAAATCGGATCTTTCAATAGTGATTGCTCTATTAATATGCTCACACCCTTGAAATGCGAATGAAACACCTGTCTGTTGTTTCACTTTTTCTAACTCTTTAAATATTGATTCAGCCACTTCCATTGATCCAACAGAACCAATTCGCTGACCAATAACTTCAGAAGTTGAACAACCAATCAAGCATATCTCATTTTCATTAAAAAAGGACATTGCTTTTAATTCGTCTAACAACATTGAAAAATCTTGCATTTGAAACCCACCCCCCTAAAAAAATAAAAAGGAACATAGCAAAATTGCTATACTCCCTTATTATAACGTATTTAAAGCGTAACATATACTAATTATATATAATTCTCTATCAGAACTTTTGGGTCGATTTTCATAATTAAGTCATAAATTTGGTTAAATGTTTGTTGATAAGTAAACTTGTCTCCACCATAAGGATCATAAATATCATCTACTTCCCCTACAAATTCACTCAAAGTAAATACATTTGGAAGAGCATCAGTACCATATTGAGACAATATAATGTCCTTATGCGATTTAGACATTGTTAGAATAATATTAGCATCTATATCTTCTCTAGAAAAACTCTGTGTTAATGAAGGTTGAGGCAAATCATTTTCAGTTAATATTTCTTCAGATAACTTTGAAATAGGTTGTTGTTCCATAGCAAATATGCCTCTTGACTCAATGGTAATGTCTAATTTATTAAATACTGATTGTGCAATACTTTCAGCCACGGGACTACGACAAGTGTTACCAGTACATACAAATATTAATTTCATAAAGACACCTCATTAACAATCTGATTTCCAGCAGCTTTTAACATTCTATTCATGATAGCTTCAGTGTTATCATTTTTTTCAAAACCAAAAATATATGCTTGAACAATATCATTCCGCTGATCTATATCATGTAAAATACTATATAATAAATGATTTGCTTGTTTGATATCATCTTTATCTTCACATAATTTAATAAAAATAGATTCTTTAGGTAAATAATGACTTAAACTTTTTGGAACAACGAAAGCTGTTTGATTCCATTTATCATTATCCGGAATTTTCTGGCTTAATCCTTCTAGAATAGTTACCGGAGTATCTGGTGAATAATGTTTATATTTCATACCAGGAGCAATAGGTTTAGCACTTTCATTAAAATCTGATTGTGCAATACTATGAGGTATAATTGTTTCAATCATAGATTGTGTAACTGATCCTGGACGTGCAATTCTAAAAGGATACTGTGTACAATCTAATACAGTGCTTTCTAATCCTTCTTCACTTTGATCACCATTTATAATGCCATCAATTCTACCATTTAAATCATTAAATACATGGTCAAAGGTTGTAGGAGATGGTCTACCACTAATATTTGCACTTGGTGCAGCTATAGGCTTATTAATTAATTGTAATAAACCCCTACCAATCAAGTGGCTAGGCATTCTTACAGCAATAGAATTTAGTCCACCTGTTACTTTTTCACATAAATATCCTGATTTTAGAGGTAAGATAAATGATATAGGTCCCGGCCAAAAAGCATCCATTAATTGTCGTACTTTTGGGTCTAACTTATCAATGAAACGATCCATTTGAGAAATATCATGTATGTGTACAATTAACGGATTATCTGATGGTCTTCCTTTAGCTTGATATATTTTACTAACCGCTTCTTGATTAGTAGCATCAGCACCTAAACCATATACTGTCTCTGTTGGTAGTGCTACAAGACCACCATTTAACACGACATCTTTGATCTCTTTAATATATGGATATTCTTCGATATTTTTACTATATTCTCTCAAATCCCATATCTTAGTTTCCAATTTCAAATCACACCTCTTTCCCATAGTTAAATTAAAAATAAAAAGGAGTGGGATAGCTTTATGTCTTTCATTTTATACATGAAAGAATGCTCATTCCCACCCCATTGATAACAAAGTTTATTATACATCAAATTTCGATTAACCTTGCAGATTCATATTAAAACAAATAGAAATAACAACGATTCTTATCTATTATCACTTTTATTTACCATTTTATTTCTAAAATTCTATCAAGTTGATTGATATCTTGATAAACTGCTACTTCTTTATCAGGATACATGTTATGAACGATTTCTTTTAAATTTTGCCCTTGGTTATAGCCAATTTCAAAAACAACATGTGCCTTTGGAAGTAACACTTTAGGTAAATCTTCTAATATAGACTTATAAATCGCATAACCTTCACTTTTAGCAAATAAAGCTTGATGCGGTTCATAATCGACAACTGTTTTAGACATATCTTTTACATCTTTCACATCGATGTATGGTGGATTAGAAATAAGGCCGTTTAGTTTAATGTTTTGTTCAATCAACGGTTTTAAAGCATTTCCCTGCATTAAATTAATATACACATCAAATTGTTCTGAGTTACTGCGTGCTACATCTAATGCATCCTCATATAAATCTGTAGCGATAACTTTTAAAGAAGGCTTTAACATTTTCAAACTAATGGCTATAACACCACTACCAGTACCAATATCAGCTATAGTATCGTCATTTTGACATAAATTTAAAAAGTGGAGCATGACTTCTTCTGTTTCTGGTCTTGGGATTAAACATTGATCAGAAACTTTAAAACGTTGTCCATAAAACGATTGAAAACCAACAATATATTGTATTGGTTCACCTAATAACATCCTTTGTAAATTCAATCCGAATTTAGCTTTATCAGCCTCAGACATCTCATCATTCATATGTATGAGATAATCTGTTCGTGTCCAATTAAATGTATCTAATAATAACCACTCAGCTCGTGTCTGTTCAAAACCTTTCTCTTTTGCTAAAGAAATAGCGTTTGCCAAATAATCTTTATAACTCACCATTGTTTAATTCTTTCAATTTATCTGTTTGTTCAGACAATGTTAAAGCATCAATAACTTCATCTAAATTTCCTTCCATGATTTGACTTAATTTTTGTAAAGTTAAGCCAATTCTATGGTCAGTTACACGGCTTTGAGGATAGTTATATGTTCTGATACGTTCTGAACGATCTCCTGTACCTACTGCTGATTTTCTTTGTGAAGCATATTTTTGTTGTTCTTCTTGTAGCTTCATGTCATATAATCTTGCTTTTAATACTTTTAAAGCTTTTTCTCTGTTTTGTATTTGTGATTTTTCTGAAGAAGTAGCTATGATACCTGTTGGTAAGTGAGTAATACGTACTGCTGAATCGGTAGTATTGACGTGTTGTCCACCTGCACCACTAGAACGATACGTATCAATTTTCAAATCTTCATTTCTAACTTCAATTTCAACATCTTCTACTTCTGGCAATACTGCAACTGTTGCTGTAGAAGTATGAATTCTACCACCTGATTCTGTTTCAGGTACACGTTGAACACGGTGTGCGCCATTTTCAAATTTTAATTTACTATACGCACCATTACCTGATACTGAAAAACTAACTTCTTTATAACCGCCATGATCACTTTCAGAAGCTTCAACAATTTCAGTTTTGAAGTTATGCATTTCTGCGTACTTAGAATACATTCTCATTAAATCACCAGCAAAAATTGCCGCTTCATCCCCACCAGCTGCTGCTCTAATCTCAACGATAACATCTTTCTCATCATTAGGGTCTTTAGGAATTAGTAATAATTTAAGTTGTTCTTCCATTTCTGGTAATTCATTTTTCAATGTTGCACTTTCTTCTTTTAACATTTCAACTTCTTCTTTATCCGAAGTTTCATTCAACATTTCTTCAATATCACTTAATTCTTCTTTTTTGCTTTTGTAGCTTCTGTAAACATCTACAGTTTTTTGTAAATCTGCTTGTTCTTTAGAATATTTACGTAATTTATCTGAATCATTAACGACATCAGGGTCACTTAACATTTCATTTAATTGTTCATATCTTTCCTCTACAATTTCTAATTGATCAAACACTACATTTCCTCCTTCTCATTTTCACTTGGAGCCACTATGTGATGTGCTCTACATCTAGGTTCGTAACTTTCATTTGCACCGACTAGAATTATTGGATCATCTGCTTTAGCCGGTTGCCCATCTATGAGTCTTTGCGTTCTACTTGAAGGGCTACCACATACTGCACAAACAGCTTGTAATTTAGTCACGTGCTCACTTAAAGATAATAATTTAGGTATAGGTTCAAAGGGTTCTCCTCTAAAATCCATATCTAATCCGGCTACAATAACCCTGTGACCATTATCTGCAAGTTGTTGTATGATACTTACAATATTTTCATCGAAAAATTGAACTTCATCAATCCCTATAACATCTACGTGTGATACATCATGAATGAGTATTTCTCTAGCTGTTGCAATATTGATTGCTTCAATAGCATTTCCATTATGTGAAACTACCTTTTCTTTATGATAACGATCATCTATAGCTGGTTTAAAAACAATGACTTTCTGTTTAGCATAAATACCTCGTCTTAAACGACGAATAAGTTCTTCTGATTTACCACTAAACATACTTCCGGTAATACATTCGATCCATCCGGAATGATAAGTTTCATACATTAAACGTTCCACCTTTTTTCAAAACATAATTGCTTAATTATATCATATTTTGAAATTTCATAAATGCTATTTTAACAATTGATTCGTTAAATCATTTTTGAAAATTTGCTTATAACTTATTTACTAGACTTGCTTGTTTAAATGTTATATTAACAATCATACTTTTTCACTCACTTTAAGTTATATATTAATTACGGTAAAAATGCATTATTAACATGATTGATTTCTCACTATAAAATAAAAAAACTGCCTACAAATCCATTACAATGGCGTAGACAGTCTAAACTTAAATTAGTTATTATTTGATTTAAGACCAAATTTTTTGTTGAAGCGTTCCACACGACCATCCGCAGCAGCGAATTTTTGACGTCCAGTATAGAATGGATGTGAATCAGAAGAAATATCTAAACGAATAACTGGGTATTCATTTCCATCTTCCCACTCCATTGTTTCTGAAGATGTTTTAGTAGAACCACTTAAAAATTTAAAATCTGTAGTAGTATCTAAAAAGATAACTTTATGATACTCAGGATGAATTCCTTGTTTCATTGTTTTCAGCTCCTTTGCCCTGAACCATCTGGAACAGAGTTATTTGTGAGTTTTTTACCCAATACTGTGTAATTATAATAGTATTTAATGTAAAACGCAACCCTTTGTAACATTAAATAATAGGTTTACCTGTTTTCGTACTTTCTTCAGCTGATTTTTGTAATTGTTCAAAGAAATCTTTATTATTTTTTGAACGTTTTAACTTACGAATAAATCTTTCTGTAAAATCAGTAGAATCAGTAAATAGATTTCGAAGTTGCCATAATGTATCTAGTTCTGCTTTGCTAATTAATAATTCTTCTTTACGAGTTGAGCTTCTACCAATATCAATGGCAGGGAAAATACGACGTTCAGATAATTTACGGTCTAGATGTAATTCCATATTTCCAGTTCCTTTGAACTCTTCATAAATCATATCGTCCATTCGTGAACCTGTATCTACTAGTGCTGTAGCTAAAATAGTTAAACTACCACCCGCTTCGATATTTCTAGCTGCACCAAAAAAGGCTTTAGGTTTGTGTAGTGAAGCTGGATCAAGACCACCAGATAAAGTACGACCACTTGGAGGAATAACTAAGTTATAAGCTCTAGCTAAACGTGTTATAGAATCCATTAAAATAATAACATCTTCACCAATTTCTACTAGACGCTTTGCTCTTTCTAATAATAGCTCTGCAACTTTAACATGATGTTGAGGTGGTTCATCAAACGTTGAATGTACAACTTCTGCAGATTCTACAGAACGTTCAATATCTGTAACCTCTTCGGGTCTTTCACCTACTAATAAAACAAATAATTTAGCATCTGGTTTATTTGTAATAATTGCGTTAGCTATTTCTTTTAGTAAGGATGTTTTACCAGCTTTTGGTGGCGCTACAATAAGACCACGTTGACCTAAACCAATAGGCGTAACTAAATCCATAATTCGTGTGGAATAATTCTTAGGTTCTGTTTCTAGTAAAATTCTTTCATCTGGATACAAAGGCGTCAACGCTTGGAAGTGAGGACGTTTTTTTACTTCTTCAGCATTATGATCGTTTACAAAGTCGACCTGTAACAAACCATAATATTTTTCATTATCTTTTGGCTTACGGACTTTTCCTGTTACTTTATCGCCTCTTTTTATTTCAAATCGACGAATTTGACTTGCTGAAATGTAGATGTCTTTTTCACCCTTAGAATAGTTTACAGTTCTTAAGAAACCATAACCATCGGGTTGGATATCATCTAAAATACCCTCCATATAATAATTGCCATCTTTCTCCATTTGAGCTTCCATGATAGCTAGTACAAGTTCTTTCTTATTTAATTTGCTGTAATTAGTTAATTTTAAAGATTTCGCTTTTTGAGTGAGTTCTTTTGTAGTGTTGTTCTTGTATAGTTCGTGGAAAGATTCATATTGAGGAGATGTTCGTTCTCTTTCAGGCATAGACTTGCACCCATTTCCTTATTTTTTGTGGTAAAAAGATGATGATAGAACAGTGAACGAAAATGATTTCAAAGTTTTTCGTTAATGTAATTCATTACCTTCTAAATACTAGAATAACTATAGCAAATTTTTAATTTAAATACAAAATGATTTTTTGAAAAGTTAATATAAAAATGCCAATGCACAAATATTCTTCAATATTGTACATTGGCATGATTGATATTAAACCTTATTCAGATTTAACTTTATTTATTTATAATAACCTGCGATTGATTTAACTTCTAAGAATTCTTCGATACCATAGTCGCCCCATTCACGACCTAATCCAGATTGTTTATAACCACCAAATGGTAGATCTGGTTTACGACCTGCTTCGTTAATTTCCACTGTACCAGCTTCAATTGAACGAGCCACTTTGTGTAATGTGTCTTTGTCGTTACCAATAACATATCCAGCTAATCCATATTTAGTATCATTTGCAATTTCAATAGCTTCGTCTAAATCGTTATAAGTGATAACTGACATTACTGGTCCAAAGATTTCCTCTTGAGCTATAGTCATATTATTATCTACATTGATGAAAATAGTTGGACGTGCGAAATATCCTTTTTCTAATCCTTCTGGTTTGCCAGGGCCACCATAGAATAATTCAGCACCTTCTTCAATACCTTTATCAATATATGATTGAACTTGGTCAAATTGTTTTTTACTAATAATAGGACCAACTTGAGTACCTTCTTCTCTAGGGTTACCTACTTTAACAGAACTGAATTGTTCTTTAACCGCTTTTAAGAAGTCTTCTTTAATACTATTAGGTACTAAAACACGTGTACCTGCAGTACAAACTTGTCCTGTATTATTAACAACTTTACCAGTAGTTGCTTTAGCTGCGGCTTCAATATCTACATCGTCTAATACGATATATGGTGATTTACCACCAAGTTCTAGTGATACTTTTTTGAAGTCTTTAGCTGCTTTTTCCATAATTTTTGAACCTGTAGGACCAGAACCAGTAAATGACATCATTCTTACTTTTGGATGTTCACTAAGTGGATTACCTACACCTTCACCATCACCATTTACTAAGTTAAATACGCCTTTTGGCATACCTACTTTATCGAAAATTTCAGCTAAAATTACGGCTGCGAATGGTGTTTCTTCAGATGGTTTCAACACTACTGGACTACCTGCTGCAAAAGCTGCAGCTAGTTTAAGTGATGTTTGGTTTGTAGGGAAGTTCCAAGGTGTTACTAATCCTGACACACCAATCGCTTCTTTAACAACTAAATCATCACCACGACGTTCTTCAAATTCGAAATTATCTAAAGCGTCTCTTGCTGCTGTAAAATGGTTAAGACCCATTTGGTAGTGTACATTTTCAGAAACTGATAATGGTGCACCTAATTCATCAGTAATCGCTTGAATGATATCTTCTTTTCTATTTTCATATTCTTTAACGATTTTATCTAATAAATCTCTTCTATATTCAACCGTACTATGACGGAAATCTAAATATACATTATCAGCTGCTTCTACAGCTTTGTTAACATCTTCTTCATTACCTTTGGCTACTGAGCCAATAACTTCTTCAGTTGCAGGGTTAATTACATCTATTGTTTCACCGCTAGTACTATCAACCCATTCACCATTTATATATTGTTTAGTGAATTGTCTCATCAAACTTCACTCCTTAGAATTGTTATACAACTATTCTAACCACTTTTATTAAAAGTTAAACATATCTGCTCATCATATTAAATTGAACTTGATTTGTTTTGTTTTCACTTTTTTTTAAAATTAAGTAACAAAAAAAGAGATAGAGACATAAAAGTTCAACACTTCAGACAAACAATCAATGCTTTCCGAAGCAGGATTTTTAACAAACACTTAATAATGTTGTTCTAATCCTAAACGTTTATGTCCCAATCTCTTTCAAAAATCAATCACACCATCAAATACTATATGCAATTAAGTATTTTAATGGTTTAGAAACTATACGTAGTACAATTTATAAGTACTATTTAACAGTTTCAGGTTCTGGTTCAAGATTTATATTATTTTGAGCCCATTCTTCAATTGGTTTTAAAGATGCGGCTAATGAACGTCCTTTATCAGTTAGTTCATAAATAATAGTAACCGGACTAGTAGAAATTATTCTTTTTTCTACTAAACCCCAATCTCCTAATTCAGTCAATTTTATACTTAGTGCACGAGGCGTGATTGTTTTTAAGTCTCTTTTCAAATCGGAAAAATGTGCAGATTGATCTTCACATCTTGATAAATAATTAATAATCAAGCCATTCCAACTGCGTCCTAAAATTTTAAAAGTTTCTTCTAAATAAGGACAAACTTCCATGATACTCACCTCTCACTCTAATATCTTAATACTAATGCACTTAAATAAGTGCTTATAATTTTAAGTATATTAATTATACCACATTTTTTAAATAGTTTCAGTCCAAATATCTGCACCTAATTGTTTTAAATGCTCAACGATTTGTGTATAGCCACGATAAATATGTTTCACATTATAAATAGTCGTTACACCTTCGGCAATTAAACCTGCTACTATTAAGCAAGCCCCTGCTCTTAGGTCACTTGCATATACTTCTGCTCCTTTAAGTTTTGAAGGTTTAATCGTCGCAGTACCATTATCTTTATTAATGTCCGCTCCCATATGTTGTAACTCCTCAACATGCTTAAATCTCTCAGGATAAATCGTATCAGTTACAAAAGATGGCCCTTTAGTCATAAATAATAAAGGTGTGATGGGTTGTTGTAAATCCGTTGCAAAACCAGGATATACTAATGTTTTAATATCAACGCTTTGGTAAGGTTCATTCTTTCTGATAATAACCTTTTCGTCGTTCAACTCAATATCGACACCCATTTCCTTTAATTTAGAAGTTAAAGCTTCTACGTGTCTTGGAACTATATTATTGATGACTACTTCTTCACCAGCAGCTGCTGCCATACACATATATGAGCCTGCTTCTATACGGTCAGGAATCACTTGATATTCAGTACCATGTAATGTATCAACACCAGTTATTTTAATTGTTGTTGTACCTGCTCCTTTAATTTGTGCTCCCATACTAATCAAGAAGTTAGCTACATCCACTACTTCTGGTTCTTTTGCTGCATTTTCTATAACCGTTTGCCCCTCTGCATGTACTGCAGCTAGCATAATATTAATAGTGGCACCAACACTTACCATATCTAAAAAGATATTTGCACCTTTTAATTGTTTAGCTTCAATTTTCATTGATGTATTACTTGATTCATCTATTTCAGCACCTAAAGCTTTAAATCCTTTTATATGCTGATCAATTGGACGGGGACCTAAAGGACATCCACCCGGAAGACCAATAACGCATTTTTTAAAACGACCGAGCATCGCACCCATCATATAATATGAAGCTCTTAAAGATTCAACTTTGTTATTTGGAAGTGGCGCGTTTTCTATTTCAGTGGTATCAATATCTAATTTTTTACCATTTAATTTAGTTTTAATATTTAAATCTTCTAGCAAGCTTACAAGTGTTTCTACATCAGAGATTTGTGGTAATCCATCTAAATTTACTTGCCCTTGAGCTAATAAAGTAGCCGGAATAATTGCTACTGCACTATTTTTCGCACCACTTATCTCTACTTCACCATTAAGCTTCTTTCCACCTCTAATTTTGATTACTTCTTGAGCCATATTTTTATCTCCTTTGTTTCTATCGTTTATTAAAATTTCACATTATTTGCATTATAAAATAGTTTTACTTTATTTGTAAAATAGTTCATAAATATTAAAACATCATAGCCATTTTATTCAATATACACCAATAAATATGATTAAAATGTTATTTACTTTTACCTCATGCGATTTATTTGTTTTTATTTAAAAATGACGTTTGCCTTATAAAATACGTAATAATTATAGCATAAAAAACAAGCCATTAAACCTAAGTTTAATGGCTTGTTCATTGATATTAATTATTTAGCACGGTTTGAAGTACCGAATTCTTTAATTTTACCTTTAACTGTTGCTTTAATAGCTTCACGAGCAGGTCCTAAATATTTACGTGGATCGTAAACTTCAGAATCATTGTTTAATACATCGCGAACAGCTTTTGCTGAAGCAATTTGGTTTTCAGTGTTTACGTTAATTTTAGCTGTACCGTAAGGAATTGCTTTTTGAATGTCTTTAGTTGGGATACCAGTACCACCATGTAATACTAATGGTAATCCAGTTGATGCACCAATTTCTTCCATTTCTTTGAATCCTAATTTAGGTTCGCCTTTATATGGACCGTGAACTGAACCTAAAGCAGGTGCTAAAGTATCAATTCCAGTTTTTTCAACTAGTTCTTGACATTCTTTAGGGTCTGCGTAGATAACACCGTCAGCTACTACATCGTCTTCTTGTCCTCCAACAGTACCTAATTCAGCTTCTACTGATACGCCTCTTTCGTGAGCATATTCAACCACTTTAGAAGTGATTTCGATATTTTCTTCAAATGCGCTATGTGAAGCGTCAATCATTACTGAAGTGAATCCAGCGTCGATAGCTTCTTTACATTTTTCAAAGCTTGAACCGTGGTCTAAATGGATTGCAACTGGTACTGTGATGTTTAAGTCATGCATTAATCCTTCTACCATTTTAACTACAGTGTAGAATCCGCTCATGTAACGAGCAGCACCTTCAGATACACCTAAAATAACTGGTGCATTTTCTTCTTGTGAAGCTTCTAAAATTGCTTGAGTGAATTCTAGGTTATTTAAGTTGTATTGACCAACTGCATAACCATTTTCTTTTGCATCGATTAACATTTCTTTCATTGAAACTAAAGGCATTATAGTTCCTCCTTGAGTGCTTATGCACGTATTTTTCAAACTCATTATAACAAACTTAATCCTTAATTGCATTCGAATAGATGATTTAAAATTTACAATTTTCACAATCCTTACTACATCTCATTTTGCAAACGTATACAATTAAAATTATTTTTAATCATTGCATTCAATGAGACGTTTATTTACAATATTTTAATGAATAGAATGGAGGTTAATTATGTCAAAAATACTCAATACACAATTAATTGGCATCTTCGATAGGATCGAAAAACAGTCTTTAGATATACAAATGGGAGCTCAATGCTTAGTCCAAGCTATTGGTGGCGAAGGTCATGTATATATTAAAGGATATGAAGATTTAAAATTTTACGAAGACTTTATATTGAATAGTAATGAAAAATTAAAATCCAGTCGTGCATTAGCAGATTTAAAACATATGAATGATTTAGATACGACTGATAGAGTATTTTTATTTTCTCCTACATACAACGATGACGTTGAAAAAGATGTTCAACAATTAATTGATTTAGATGTTGATTTTGTCCTTATATGTAATCGCCCAAAAAGTGATGACTTTCCAGAGCATTTAATGCATTTCATCAATTTATCTACCCCAAGACCTATCGTTTACACTGAAGACTACGATAAAATTGTTCAACCTCACCCTATCGCGTTTAACTACATTTATTACGACATTTATACACAAATGATCGAAATGACACCTGATTTAGAATTATAAAATATTTATCAAAAAACGCTGAACATAAAATTCTTCGACAAAAGTTACTTATAAATACGTAGTATTTATGGCAAGACTCCTGAGGGAACAGTACTAGTTGAAGACCTTAGAAATTCTCACAGATTTATCTGTGAAGTATTTCTGGCTGAAACTGTACCCTCGGAATGCGAAGCCATACAATACGAAGTATTGGGTATAAAGAAAGCACTAAGATGATTAAAATAAATCATCTTAGTGCTTTTATTTTGAGATTTATGTCCTGGCGTGTTTTTCGTATTATTTTTGTTGATGTTTTAATGATGCTTCAACAAAAGCTTTAAATATTGGTTGAGGTCTGTTAGGTCTT
>Ga0114955_1000583_pt1 | contig 17228 bp, 26 predicted proteins | sample Porto_5metaG_FD_87302 | JGI IMG/M metagenome (GOLD analysis project Ga0114955, IMG submission 87302) | Marine algal microbial communities from Porto, Portugal - Porto_5 metaG | ecosystem: Host-associated > Algae > Red algae > Unclassified | place: Portugal: Porto | collected 2015-02-02 | reverse complement strand
GTCTACCACGGGCTTCATCTTCACCGTCAACGGTGGTCCCGTTGCGTGGGCGAGCAAGCGACAGTCGACTGTGGCAACTTCCACCGCCGAGGCCGAGTACGTGGCGGCCGCCATGGCTACGAAAAAGGCCCTGTGGCTCCGCAAGCTGCTGGGGGTGCTTGGCGTCGATGGCCAGGCCGTGCCAATGGGGGAGGACAACTAGTCGTGCCTTGCACTGATCAACAACCCCGATGCGACGGGGCGCACCAAGCACGTGGACTTCGCCTACCACATGGTGCGTGACTACCAGACGCGCGGGGATGTAGCTTTCTACTTTCTCCCCAGCGCGGAAATGCCCGCCGATGGACTCACCAAGCCTCTAGCGTCGCCCGCTTTCACGGCGTTCCGCGACGCGATCGGCGTCGGCCCCGAATTGGGCGGCGCCGACATGGGGCAGTGGTAGCGGCCCGAGCGCGGCAGGCCCGAGTTGCCGTAGTCGAGTTTGCGTCGCGGCGGATGCGACCTTTCCGATGCGGTCCTACCATGGGCTCGGTCGGGTCGGGGCGATTTTGCCGAAGTCGGATCAAGAAAATCGGCCTTTCATCGCGGTACTACTATGGCCGCAGCCGGGTCGGATCGGGTCGGCGGCGTCACAAATCGGATTGGTCATCAGAACATCTGATGTCACGCATGCAATTGGGGGGAGTGCTGAGCATTGCTCAGCAATTCCATGTCACGCAATGCTTTGGCGTGATGTCACATTGCCATCTGTTCTGTATTTTGACATTGTATTTGATTTTATCGCATGTACTTGATTTTGGGGGCACCCTTTTGGGGATGAGCTCCGGGAGATTAGCGAGGTGCATGGTCGGGATTGTGAGGGGCGGTGAGCGTGGATGCTCGTGGCCCGCGCGCATTCCGCCCGCAGAGGTGCGTGGTGTGTGTATGCGTGCAGGGAGTGGGGGTGTCTGCGGGTGCTGAGAGCGTGGGGGCGCCTGGGTCTTGTCAGGCTGCCCCCTGACGGCTCGCGCCACCTCCACGATAGAACCTTAACGCGCCCACCCACTGGTTTGCCCGCTTCACAAGAACAACACACCTTAGAGAGTTCTTCTTCAGTTTGCCTCGTGACCCATTGGCGGACACGACCGTATCGATCTTCAGAGTTTTTTTGGGCTGTGGGCAGCTCAACAAAGCCCGGACGTGACTGCCAAAGAACCGTAGTAGTGGTGGACAACATCGCTCTGCTTGATAAAGTTATAGATCTGATGCTGCGGAGGTACCGCTCGGTATACAAAATCTACGACCCAGTGTGGCCACTGAAGGCCATTTCAGAATGAACACTATGCACCAGCACTAGCCATGACCGCAAACTCCTGTGCGGGGACCGGCCGGCCCGCGCTGAACTTCCAAAACTGGCACTTTGACGGGCGAAACGATGTATGCCGGCAGGCGTGCAAGGCCACCACCGCCAGAAAAAGCGCCTTCAGCACACACCGGGGCCATCGCGAACGCGCCGCCGCACAGCACTACGCGCGCGAGAAAGTTGAGCGACACGCACGCGGCGGCGCGCATGGCCGCACCGGCGTTCCCCATCGCCCCAGCGCACACCGCCGCCGGTGCCATCACTTTGCCACGCACCGTGGCACACTGGACGCCTTCTAGCTGAGCATACACATCTGCGTGTACGGCGGCCGCGCCTTATACCGACAGGCCCGCCGCCAGCCTTTGCACTGTGGCCGCCTGCAGACACTTCCGCTGCTTCCACAGCACCGCAGCGGGCTGAGACGTGTCCTAGGATGTTGTCCATAAGCGCGCCCACAGTCACGTTGGCTTTGGGCATGGCGCCGACACGCACAGAGACTCGCTTAATGATGCTGGGCGCGGCGCGCGCGGCGGCGCGGACGGCCGTCCCCACAGTACCCAACCAGCTCGCAACCAACCGATGCGTGGTCGGCACGTTACGACACATCCGCCATCTATAAAGGGCCTCCGCATAGGGTGACTTGTGCAAAGATGTGGCCATAAAAAATTCCGTCCACGCAGCGACGATGTCTGTCGGTGCTCTCCATGCGGAGTGTCTCGCGCGAGATTGTCCAGGGCTCTGAACGCAGACAGATGGACCATTACATGGTGTTTGGTCGTGAACGTCTCTGTGGTTGACTTTGAACAAGCTCTTGGTCCTTAGACGAGACCTGCCCCGGCTCATCACATCCGGATCACGAGAGAATGGGGTGCCAGAACCCAACAAAACCAGCCTGCACTAGAGGGGCTATGTGGGGCTTCGTTCGGGGCCCAACGAATCCCAACGAACACACACATATTTGGCTCGTTGGCCCAACGGTTTCTTCGTTGGGAGATCATGGGGAACCCCTCCGTATTGTCTTCTCCGACGGTTATTATACCACGGGCGTCGACTTACGCGGGGTGGGGCAAAGAAATTCGCAACGTGCCGGGGATTGGGCTCGTTCCCAATTACCACCGGGGATTGTCTGAGAGGATCGGATCCCGCCGGAGATCCGTCTCCGGCGGCGCCCAGCTGCCTCGAGCAGCCCGCCCACCCGTTGCCACAGGGGCGGGGTGTCCGGACCGACCTCACAGCCGCTTAAGGGCGGCGCGCCCGCGTCACCCCCTGCTTCCTCTGGCTCCGCACGTCCGCTGTTTTTCCGCCCTCGCGGAAAAACGGCGTCCACCCGCTCGGGGTGGGCGTGACGGAGCTGCGGACCTTATGGTGTAGCTCTCGGCATCTACACCCCATTTGGGGAGCGGCTTCTTTGACTTTTGTCTCGCCGCGCTGGCCTTTCAGGCTACGGCTACAACTGGGGCGATCACCCCTACCCCTGTCCTCATGTTCTTTCTCCTGCTCCTTGGTCTGGGCTTGGCGACCGCGTCGCCCTCGCTCGTTCTCCTCCCCCCGAACCCCCCCCCTTCCCACCCTACGGCCTCCGCGGCCTCGTTCGGCGCTGCTTCGGGCGCGGGTGCTGGGCCGGGTGGCAGCCTTGTCGCCTTAGCGTGTGTCGGTTCGGGCTCAGCTGGGGGCCGCTGAGACACGGGCCGAGGCGGCAAGGACGGCGTTGGCGGCGTCGTCGACGACGAGGGCGGGCGCCCCCCCAACCGGCCTTCCCCACTGCCCGACCACGGCGTGACGGCCGACGGTCGTGGGGCGCACGCCGGCGCGGGCACGGTCGCGACAGCCATGGACGGAGTCGGCTCGGACGACGGCGAGCACGTCGAGGTCTACGACTCGAAGGGCCCGTCGTCGCCTTAGTGCCGATTCGCCGCCCGTCGGGACGCCTTCCGCCCCGCGACCATCCGCGCCGTGCGGGCCACCAGGCGCGCCATATTTGGCTTCTCGCTCCCGCCCGACCACTCGGCCTTCCCGGCTCCCCTTGAGGTGGTTGGGGACACTCGATTTGCGGGCGTGGTCGCGCGTCTCTGCGACACGGCGGCGGAGGAGCTGTGCTTTGTCTACAACGTGCCCGCCTGGTTGCAGCAGCTGCACAACAGGCAGCGGTCGCAAGAGTGCGCCGAAGAGCGGGCGGGGCGGGCCGTCTCTTCCTTCGACATCCGCACCCGGGTGGCTTTGCACCACCTGTTCGCGCTGGTGAGCACCACGTACAGGGTGCTCACCCTGGCCACTTCCGATAAGGCGGCGGCCGCGGGGCTGCACCGCTCGGTGTTTCGGAGGAGGGACCGCGACGGTCACTGCCACGCGTGGGAATTCCTCGAGGAGGCTCGGACTACCCGCCACGTCCGCACAGCCGTCTGGCGGCACGGCGCGCAGCGCGCCGCCTTCATCGTAAAGGGGGCGGTGGAGGGCGAGGGCAACAATATGGTCAGAAACAAGGGCAAGAACACGGCGGACCGGCCGCGCCAGGGGAGGCGCGCCAGGAGGCGGGCCTAGCACGGGCGGCCGACGGAGCCGCCGACCCCCCGCCAACCCGGGGGTCGGGCCTGTCCCCTTGCCTGTCGGGGGATAGTGCCGCATCCTATGAAAGCACCCGCCGCCGTCGGCGCTCTGACGCGGTGGCGCGGCGGGGCGCGCGGCTCGCTCGGTTATCGGGGGCGGGTGGCCACCGCCCTCACCCCCACGCCGCGGCGGACTGGCGTCCCAACCTGCGCGGCCCACGACTTGCCCACTGCCGCGCTCGAGGGTCCTTTGTGTTTCGATCGGGATTTTCGCACCCGCCGTCCTTCCTCAGCCGGCGGCGGGTGTACTCTATCTGTTGGCATGCGCGCGCTCCCCTCCTTTCCGTAATAACCCCTCCGTATTGTCTTTTCCGACGGTTATTATAACACGGGCGTCGACTTACGCGGGGTGGGGCAAAGAAATTCGCAACGTGCCGGGGATTGGGCTAGTTCCCAATTACCACCGGGGATTGTCTGAGAGGATCGGATCCCGCCGGAGATCCGTCTCCGGCGGCGCCCAGCTGCCTCGAGCAGCCCCCCCACCCGTAGCCACAGGGGCGGGGTGTCCGGACCGACCTCACAGCCGCTTGAGGGCAACGCGCCCGCGTCACCCCCTGCTTCCTCTGGCTCCGAACGTCCGCTGGTTTTCCGCCCTCCCTCCCTCCCGCCCGGGTCGGGGTGTCGCGCGCTTTTGCGCACGACCTTTGTTTTCTCTGTACCTTTGAGGTCCACTCATTGTACTTAATTTCGCATTTCTGGACATTTCCGGATTCTATTCTTTAGTCTGCAGCTCTTCAATTAATCACACACGTCACATGGCATGCGCGGGTTCCCCTCCTTTCCGTAGTAACCTGAGTCAAAACTGACGTCAGAAGCCCTAAAATCCGACCCCCGACCTGCCACGTGGAGGAACGACAGGCCTTCCGCCCCTCCTCATCCCACTATCCAAAGTTTTGCTTCGTGCTAGAGATCCTTCGAGGCTACCTCGGTTGGGGCGCGGTAGGAACCGCTGGGCGTCGCCCAAAATGAGCCGAAGACGTGATTCTGAAGAGAGTACATGCAAGGACAGAGCTTCCTGGCCAGAGATATACTGGATACATGGCGAGACTTGCAAGAACACACAGTGTAGGGTTTCAGAGCCCCCACACGGCTAACCGCTGTCCCCCCACGTGGGTGACGCGGCAAGGCAGTGTTTGAGGCTACCTAGTCAGCCGCCCCCCCGCTATCCGGTGCGGAGCTGTGCAATGTGCCGACGCGCCGGCGCAGGCGTGGGTCGACCTGGCCAAGCGAGCTACCCAGGCGCCCCCTCCCCCCGATGCACACGGGGCGCTGAGCACACACACGCAGCGTGGACGGTTGAGGCTTCCCCCCCAGTACCCACCGCCGTGCCGCTAAACCCCCCCCCCCTCACATGGCCCGGCAACGCAAAAAAGCTCCAGCGGGAAACGGCCCGTCCGTCAAAGCACACAAGCAGGCAATCGCAGCTGTGAAGTGTACTTCCGCAGTCCCCCAGGGAAAACTGGCCCTTGCGTATGTCGCAAGTCGTTGTATTTGTCTGATGACACTGCATGTACTTGTTTGGAGATCTTTCGGCGGGGACCCATTAAAGGTTGAGCTTCGGGGGAGATTTGTGTGGGGAGCGGCGTCTTGCGTGTGAGGCTGTGGGCGCCCTCCGGATGTGCGGGCGCTGCCATGGGAGGTGCCGTGCGGGCCTTGTGGGCCAGGCCATTGGGGGTGCCTGGGAAGGCGCTGCGGCCGAGGTGACCTGCGGGATATCAGGCGCGCCTGCGCAGGCCTGGGACCGCCGTGCTTAGTAAAACAACGCACCCACTCAACATCATCAACTTCACAGTAGCCACACACAGGGTCTCCCCCCCGGACGCTAGCGGCCGTGCGATCACCCGGCACGGCCCGACATGCCACCGGATCCACAGCACCTTCCACACGCACGGCTCATGAGGTACGCGATTGAGCCATCGGCCTCCGACACGTTCAAATTCGCGCGAAGATGTGCGGGCTACCGCATCTTCCACATGACGCCTGGATCCCCGATCGAAGATTCACACTCCCGGCTTTCTGTCATCCAAGTGCACCTGCTCCGGGGATGCCGCCTGCTGCGAGGGCGGTGCTGCTGATACCGATGGCGCCTCTGGCGTGATCCCCTGGGTCGTCTTCGGGTTTGCTGCAGGGTTGTAGCGCATATTCCACTGCTGCGCGGAGTTGTTGTCGATCCCCGTCCGTAGCATCGTGTTCAGCGCGGAGCACAATCCGGGCTTGGTCAGGCCTTCTGCATTGTTGTGCTACGACCTACCGAGACCAATGTTGGATATGTCGTGCTTGTTGTATGCGTCTCGTGTGGCTGCGACGTCAATCATCAGCCGATTCTCGGTCGTGTGAGTTGCTCTCGTAATGACGTCAAACATCTGCTTCGAGTCAGTCAGCATCACCAATGGCAACGGCTGGTCGTACACGCGTTCTAAGTCGTGCTTGAGGATGTAGGCTGTGTCACAGGCGTCTGCAATGGCGTAGACCTCACCAGCCATGATGCTCCGCTCGACACGTCGTGCCTTCTTACTTGAGTAGGTCAGCACGTGGCATCGGTCCTCCCCGCTGCAGAGCAGCGCGATGAAGCCAACCTGCGAAGACATATCGTCGTTTGATGCAAAAGAAGCGTCCGCGCATACGCGTAAGTGAAGCGACGCGCCTTCGAGGAGACTAGAGCGCATTAAGAGTGATCTGGTTGACTTGGAATGCTTGAGTGCCTTGCTTTACTCCTTGACGTGGCGCTCGGAGAGAGGCTCTTCCGTCACTTGAGCGGCGCGGTTGATGGGACAGCACAGATCTTTCAGATAGTGTGTGATCCATGGAAATGCAGCACGCGCTCGTTCGAAGTCCGTGAAACCGAATTATAGCGGCAGTCGTGACAAGGCATCAATGTTGAGAGTCTGGTCCAGGGTGAAAGACCTCGGAGGTCCCGGTAGCGTGCTCACGGACACGCCCATGACATTGAAATCGTCGTACACGCGTGGTTCGGGCTCAAACGTGTCCAGAGTAGCTGTCGTAAGGTCTTGGAAACTTTTTTTTCCACCCATGCATAAGTCGTCATCATTGGCGCCTAGCATCCCGTCGGGGTCGCCAGAATCCTTCTTGAGGAAGAGCGCGGGGTCACCAGTAAGAAGGTTCATGACCAGGTCTTCGTTGACGTGGAGCACGAACTTGACGTCCCTGTAGCGGTTCTAAGCACCACCACGTTGGTTCTTCGTCCAGCCAGAGTGACCTCTTTATCATTTCGTTATGTCAAAGGAACTGCACAGGAGAACACCTCACAGCCCAGCCTTCCGCAACGGGGGAGAGGATCACCGCAGAGCCCAGGGGGGAATTGTCGATCAAAACACAATTGATTCTATCACACGGTGACGAAGAGGGCCGCCTCCCCGCCCAGTACACCCTCTCCGAAGCCCAACCAGCGACGGCCAAATTTGCCGCCCCAGGTTTACCTAAAACAAGTGAATCCCACCAACTCAGAAGAAGTACAAGCGATTTAGGGGAGCTAAAAGGGAGAAGCCCAGCCCCATCTGAGATCCAATCTCCCCGGGTCACAGCGGGTCGGCTGCGTGCACGCCCTAGGGCCCGGTTGAAGATATTTCTTGGGGGCACCTGTCTGGGTGGGCCCCCCACACCTGAAGGGTCGCCCCCCGGTCGGGAGGGGAGCCAAAACTGCTACAGTCCCGGTAGTCGCCGACCTCGGGGTACACCGTACAGGGGCTCTTGCATCCGTAGCAGCTCGTTTTCATCCAGTCCAAAGTACTTAGCGTCGCGTGGCCGCACATTCACGTAGAGGTCTCGTGCCATGGCATCCTTGCTCTGCAGGTACGCATGGTTGACGTTGTGGGTGAAGAATTGCCAACCAAACACCGCACTCGTTGACACGATGACCTTCGTGGAGATTTGTCTCAGCGTTGACAAGTTGTGTACGATGAACGGCTTCTCACGGTCACCACAGCCATGGACAGCATGACGGGCCTCTGCCACCTCCGTAGGATTGTTGGGCTGCTTGATCGCCAACACGAAGCGTGCACCAGGGATGTTGGCGTTGTCTGGCGCGTCGTCTTTGTGTACCGTTTACCCGACACGTCGACGCTTGAGTCCGTCGGCCTTCGCCTGCTTGGCGATTTTCATCGGCTCTGATGTTGCTCGTGGGTCACCGGGTTGGAGAACCTCCGTGATGAAGGCCAGACTGGGCTGGTCGGCGACCGTTCTAGAGCCGCGGTGCTCTCGATGCGCCACCTCCCCGATCCGCCGACCAACACTGTTTACGAGTGCATGCGCCGCAGAGATACCCTCAGACACGCTGTCAGCAACCGGGGACGTCCCGCTAATCACGGCCGACATAATGGTCGTTGTCGTGGTGTTCGTTGCCATGGCTCCTTCGGCAGGCGTGGTAGCTCCCGTGATAGGCGGTAGTGCGTCCGCCGCTGCCGTGTCCGTTGGTGCCGACTCGTATGATGCTGCCGACTCTTCGGTACCGCTCTTAGCGCTCAATGGCGTTTTCGATAGCTTGTACACACTGACCTAGCGGACGGAGAACAGCTTGACTTGGTCCTTGATGCTAAGCCACGGCAACTTTCCATCACTGCCCTCGACCATGTATGGGCCCTCCCACTTCTGCGACTTTTCACTGAAGACCAGCACGCGCGTGCCGGGTCCCATCTCGAGCTCGGTCGCCCTGGGCAGCCGCTCCCGGAACTCCTGGCTCAGTGGTGCCTGCGCCACGAGCTGTTTCACATCGGCGCGCGCCTGGGAGATGGCTTGGCAGGGCCTACGGTGACCTGGTAGGTTCGCCGGCTTTACAGGCATCCGGGGGTTTCCCCCAAGCACGAGTGACTGCGGAGAGATGACTGCAGGTCCTGCCTTCTGCTTAATGTCCCAAACAGCCAGGGCGAGCGCCACGTCGATAGGAGTGCGTGAGAGATCTATGCGGACCATGCGGTAGATCTGCAGAAACATGGCGTGGTACCGTTCGCCGGCGCCAAGCGAGTTGTGACTCAATGCCCGAGTAGATCGGCTTGATCGCAGCGTCGCGCATCATCTGCTTCCACTCCTCCGACTGCAGTTTGGTCCCCTGGTCCGCATGCAGCTGCTCTGGCTAGCCCACCCACACTGCCACCCAGATTCGGAGGAAGGCGTCCCACGCCGATCTGGAGCTCACTAGGTGACGAAGAAAGGTGGAGGCAATAAACAGCGTGTCTTGGTGAACGAAGTGAAGGACAGGCGTCTTCTCCAACTTCATCAAGTCGATCATCACCCGCCGATTGAAGCAGAGGTCCTTTTTAGGCATGGCAATACGGAAGCGGCTTGGCTCCTTGAAAAGATGTTGGCGCACGTCACAGGCCTCCGCAACCTTCTCCAGCTGCCGCGGAGTCCCAGGTGTGGCTTTTGTGTCCTTAGACCGACGCATAAGCGCTTAGAGACGCTCGGGCTTGGCATGGTAAAACTGCTCGTGGATGCGCTGCAGCTCGGAAAAGGTGAACAGGATGTCGGACCCCCAGTCGAGGTAGATGTGGCCGTACTTACGCACTACAGGCACCGAAACATCCTCGTTGACGCAGATCAGGTGGTTGGTGACACTGTTGACGTACATGCGATAACGGTCCAGAATGCCCAGGCCCAGCAGGAACGGCACGTTAAATGCGATGACGCTGACAAACAGCGGCAAGAAGAAGTCTTCAGCTTTCGGTACGCGGATGGAAAAGGCTCCGAGGGTGTCAAACGTGCAGCCACCTGGTAGGTAGCTCCTCAGCTCCTTCGCCGTCTCAAGGTCGGCCTCTTGACCGATTAACGCCCTGTACGCCTCGGCCTGCGGCTTTTCAATGACCATGTGCTGTGCACCGGTGTCGAAGCAAGCGACTTGCAACTTCTCCTTGGAGGCCAGAAAGGACACTATCGTTGGGTCTTCTTCAATAGTGGGCTTCGGCGGTGGTCGCCTATTTTCGGGGGAATGTCGACAGATCATACCCCTGGCGCAAAACCCGGACCGGAGCCACTGTCGTAGCGTTCTTCTCTCTTCTGTCCGGATAGGGAATCAACAACCCCTGGGGCCCAAAGGAGGGAGGCCCAGAAGTAACCGGCAAGGAAAAGTGCAGTCCAGGTCCGTCCAGAGGAGGGGGACAAAGGTATTACGGCATAAACCCGAGGGAGCAAGAGACCCAAGGCATGGCTGTTTTTTCTTCTGGACACGAGGGGGAGGCCGAGACCTCCCCTTAACACCCCCCACGGCGGCACCCTAGCGGGACCACAGCGAGCCAACACACGCCAGCACCCTGGCCCCCAGTGGGCAACGAGGCGCCTTCGCTGAGTGGCCGCTATTCTGTCCCAACCCGCAGAAATATGGGGAAGCAAACGACCGTCGGGAGCCCGTGGCTCGGCCTCCAATCGAAGCCGGCCAATGCAGGCCACCCGTAAAGCGAGAATCAAGTCCCTCCAAACAACGCTAAATACAAACAAAATAAGCAATCAAGTCCGACAACCGCCACCAGCAGCGGCCTAAATATCTAAGCGCACATGGGCCACTCACACGGCGACATCACATCCACGATCCGTCCGCGAGACGAGGCCAACCTAGGGCCCACCAAAGCCGTCCAGCCAACGGCACGGCCGATCCGACGGCCACGTACATCAGCATGCGGGCCTGGCCGCCACAGGAGGGTCCCAACCGTGTCAACTGTGCGCAGTGTCCGCATCGCACATAGCGCCAGTAAGGCAGTAGCAGAGCTCCGCGGTACCCGACTTGACATCATTATCGTCCCCGGTGCTGGATGGCGCATTCTGTTGCTTGTCATTGTCGGCGGCTTGGTCTTTGGTGAGGCCGTCGTTGTCACCCTCGCTGGCATCTCGCGTCTAGACTACGTCATTAAGAGACGCGCCGCGCAGCTCGTGGAAAATGTCGTGGTAAACGGTGGTGGCCACGCCCTTGACTGGGCGCTTCTCCGCCCAGAATTCAGTCCTTTGCTTGTGGACCCCTTCCCAGTTCACCTTGGCGGGACACGCGGAAAGGCGGTGAGTCTTGTCCCCGAATTTACGGCATCCGCCACGACGTGGGGGCCCCGCCGCGCGGTTCGAGCCAGCTAGACGCGTCGACAGTCAGTAGCACTCCCCGAGTTGGCGACAGCGTACCGGCCCTGACCACCAAAGTAGAAAATTGTCACGGCATCGACCGCCCCATCCGCAGCGCTTGATGCGCGATCGCGTGCAAGCGCTCTTTCTGCATCTGTCTTGAGTGAAATTGACGCATGGAGCTCCTCGTACAGCTCCTGTAAGGTCACGGACTATATTTCTTGGCGGCTCAACGGCTGCCTTGCCCAGGGGTCGCCAATGACTGCTTCGCAAGGAAAGTGTGCCAGGTGCGCATCACCGGAAAACCTCCCATGGCAGCTTCATGGAAACGCGCGCAATCGTGGTGAAGACCTTATAGAGTGCGTCCGCCTCCGACATGTCCGCCTTGATGAAGGCGCTCATTCGCAGGTTCTGGAGATAGTTCGCGGCGCGGCCTTGGTGCACAGCGGTGAATAAGCGTCCTTCGCTATTTGCGCCCGCGGTGTCATACGAGATGGTTGTCCGCATCACCTCGTCCAGGTAGAATTTCAGCGCCTCGCCGTCGAGTAGGTTGTGCAAGAGCGGCATCTTTTGGTGCGCTGACACGCCAATGTCGCGTGTCACAAGATCGTACTGTGTCTTGTAGTCGATAAACAACTGGTCCGTCATGCCCTTGAACTTAGCTGCTCGGTCCATGAAGCGTCCACTTATCTCATGCGCCTAACGGCTCCCTATGGAAGAGACCGCCACGTTATCTTGGATATTCGCAGGCCCGGCTCCACCAAGGTGGCCTGTGCCGTAGCCGCGGCTGCTCCGGTCTTCGTGGAAGGAATCGCCGTCCCCGACGCCACCACTGCGGTCAGAACGTTCCAAGGCGTCGCCGCTGCCATCCAGGCGTTGCCCAGCGGTCCCAAAGCCGCGTCCATGGGCGCCAGAGCCTCCGTCGTCGCCTCTTCGGCCGCCTACTGACACGCCTTGGTGGTCATCACGTCGGTCAGTTCGATGGTCGCTTCGAGAGGCACCAGTATGTAGGGTTGGTGAGCACGAGAACTTTTGGCCGGCGTGAGGGCGTGACACGCTAAACAACGTTACGTAACGCCCAAACACGCCCTTTTTTCGATCAGCACGCCCATCACGCCCAAAGTAGGTCCCCCATGAATCGACTGATAGCCTCCCTTTTTGATGGTTTTATGAAATCCAGTCACCTTATCGGTTCTATGTTTCGGCCATCTTGCCGAACGAACGCGGCGGCTGCACCAGGCTTCTACTGGCCTCTATTCTGGAGGAGTATGACCATGGGACAGCCCCATGGGTCTATGACGCGGGGCTTCTGCATCACTGAAGGCACAAGATGAGCTGTCTTTGCTGACGTAGTGAGCGTGGCTCGTAGCATGCAACGTACACCGTCAGAGGTGACCGTGCCGTCTGGGCTTCAGCATGATGCGCACAATGTGGACATCGTGCCGATGTCATGCAAGTATTCGTTCATTTCACAAGACGGGTGTCCCACACGAAATCCAATGACCTACACCTGTTTGATGCGAGATCCTCCACGAAATTTTGGAATTTCAGTTCGGTAGGGACTAATCACGCTCTAAGCACGCCCCTCGAATGCTGGGCGTGAGGGCGTGACACGCCCCAAATCACGACATAAAGCACGCACCGTGCCGGGGCGTGAGCACGTCTGGGACGTGCTCACCAACCCTACCAGTATGTATACCTCCCGGGCCACTGATGTCCATCCCGAGGTTGCCACCTTGGCTTCCGCGTTCCGTAGAGCACCGGTACAGGCGAACACCTTGGCTGGGCATCCCCGTGAAGTTGGGATGCCTCGTGCCGTCCCCCAAGAGCGTGCCGCCAAGGTACCGAGGTGATGGGTTGACGCCGTAGCCCTGATGCCCGGGCGCGTCGCCCGCCACTATTCCCGTTGGGCTTGGAGCGGTCGGTTTGCGAGTGTGGTCCCGGTAGTCCTCCATCAACAGCTTTATGGCCGAGTCGTGCTCATCATCATCGTACAGCTGCAACGCCAGCGCCATGGCCGCACTCTGCGCGTTGTCCAGGTTGATGTCGGATCGCCAGTTGTTGAGCCACTCGAGCAGCTCTGCGTGCAGCACCGGTAAGACCATCATATCGCGGGAGAACAGCTTTCCAGGCGGAAACAAGTTAGCGACTCGACGCTTGACCTCCGCACCCGTTATAGGCGCCGAGTCATCCGAGGCGTTGATCAGACGAGTGCAGTGCACAAACCCAGCAGGCACGATGGGGAGAGTGCTTGCATCAAGTTCCGGCATGAATATGCGTACCGTCATAGCGCCCGGGCCCGACACGCCTGCATGCAGCGGCAGAGCCCCCGATGGTGGTCCCGTCTCACTCGGCATTGTACACGAACGCTGTAGACGAAGAAAATCTCGGCCAGTGTCTTGCTCGGCGGTAGGAAGGCGTAAGCGCGTGCGGAAGCACGACACACGAGCGTAACAGAGAACGGCTCGCACCGGGGCCCTACGAAGCGAAATGGGGCGTATTCCCTCAGAGGTGTCCACGCTTGCGGGTCACCTCCCATCGAGATAGGAAATCTACCCCTCCAATACCAGCCCCGGGGGGCTGCCAGATTTCGAGAGAGTACCCTTGTCGCGCTGGCGACGACGGGCGACTCGACAGGCCGAAGCCCCATTACAGCCCCGTCGACGTACCGAGCACCGCGCGTTACCGTCGCCGCGACTTCCATGGGGCCAGCTTCAGTTCCCCGGTGTCCGCAGAGCACGGGGTCCGACCCGCCCGGCCGCACCCACACGGCACAAGGGGGGGCAAGGGTCGTTTTCTTGACCCGTGGAGGCCGGATGGCACCCCCCAACCACGCCAGCCTTTCCAGGAAAGCCCCAGGCTGCTACACGGCGGGGGTGGAGAGCGACGCCAGGTCGACAAGAACGGCACGCTTCGGTCGCGGCCCTCAACGCCGCAAAAAGTCGGATCCGCCCTCGTCGTCGGTGCGAAAGGCACAACAGCGCATGTCTCGTTCGCCGGAAAAAGTATCGATTGTGGATACACGGCGAGAATTGAAAGAAGACACAGTGTAGGGTTGCAGAGCCCCCACACGGCCAACCACAGTCTCCCCACTTGGGTGAAGCGGCAAGGCAGTGTTGGAGGCTCCCGAGCCAGCCGCCCCCCCACTATCGGGTGCGGAGCGGTGTTATATGCCCTCGCGCGCGCGCACGCGCCGGCCGACCCGGCCAAACGAGCTACCCAGGCGCCCCCTCCCCCCGACGCACACGGGGCGCTGGGCACACACACGCAGCGTGGGCGGTTGAGGCCTCGCCAGCAGCAAACACCGCCGTTCCCTTCAGCCCCCCCTACCTCACATGGCCCGGCGACGCACACAATCTCCAGCGGGAAATTGTTGGCCGGTCAAAGCGCACATGCAAGAAATCACAGCGTTGCCATGACTAAAGGCGAATCTCACGCATTAAACCTCTGATGGCGGCACATGTTCTGGTCCACGTGAGAGGGACGCTGACTAGTGCAAATCGACAAAACTCGCTATGGAAAGAAAGAGTTTCTCACGAGATTCTTCGCGATGACTCCGTTTCTGGTGTCTGGACCATTCTTCATCTCGTTATACGCCGTGCAAAAAGCTGAGCGTGCCAATATCAGGGTACTTTTCGCTCAGTTGTTGGCTCCTTGCTCGCGCAGTGGTCTTGTGCGGTGTGCTTGACAGGAGAAAGTTGTAAGTAAGACTATGATGAGCCTTTCAGCCAGTCGCAAGATGAAATGGGGCATTGTGGAAGCGGTCGTTGCCGGGGCACCACGTGAAGTGCCGGTCTCTTGTGGATGCCGCATCGTTGCACGTACTCAAATCATGAAACAGGTGTCACAGTTCAAATTGGACGTGCCCGTCTTTTTTTGCGTCAAGCGACTGAGCGCATGTGATCCGGCATCGTTGCTTGCCCGCGATTAAATCAGCTGCATTTTGCAGCGGCAATGTGTGATGCAGCAGCTGTTGCAGAACAGCGAATCCGAACGTGCGATTCATGGGAGACACGCGACCCGGCCTTGCTCAGGCGTTTCTGACGTCCGAAGCTCGATATTTGGTGAGCATCACCGTATCCCCAGTGGCTATCATCTGTAAACGTTTGGAGGATGAGGCTTCAGTACTGACTGGCTCAGATCGACTTGCGGAGATGTTTTATTGCACGAGATATACTTTAGTGACGAGCGCCGGCAATGCGCTGTCGCGAGGGAGGAGGGTTCGCGGATCGGCGGAACGGGGTGTGGGGGGGGGGGGGGAGAGGTTGCGATCGAGAATGGCTGGTGCGTGTGTGCTTCCAGATCATAAAATGTGTATTTCTTGGTCATCCAATCCATTTCCAAAAAAAACATAATCACGCAGCAGCCAAACCGTCGCGCTTGTCAAATCACGAATCCAAACTGCACGTTCCAGTGAGGGTGCTACGCTAATGGCCTAGGAAGGGTGCTATGGTGCGTGTCCCAATAATGAGACATTCGCGGTTTCTGAAGGACTGACACATCACTGCACGGGGGCAGGTTGGCTGGGGTACGAGAAATTTCTCAACTGGCCTCCATGGAAAGAGCCTCTCCCGAGGCGTTCTTGGTTGACAACTCCTTAGTACCTGCCTGTGGGCCCTTTTCTGTGGACCTCTCAGATAACCCCGATCTTGGAGCCAGTCTTTTTCAGGTTCTTGAGGTTCCAGGTTTGCAACGCCTAAGCTCATATGCTAACTGGAGCTTCGATGAGGGGTGTCCCAAATCGAGTTTTCTTTACAGGGGGCTACATGGCGGTCTTTTTCACATTCTTATTGGTAAGGTGGTGCCCTTTTCTGCGTGCACAAATTGTCCGCACATGCCTGCTCTGGTATCCGTGCAGTTGATTGGGGCGCGTGATCGTCACCTGTCGAAGCTGCAATGAATGACACTTCGCCCCATGACACATCAGGAGGTGCCGCCTCTGCTAGCACTGTCAGGGGCCGTTCTGGAAGCACAGTGGGACCGAGTGGGTCACATCACATTATCGGACCGCTGCAGAAGGCCAAAGGGCCGAAAAAAACAGAAAAAACCGCGAGGTCTAAATTTTGGGACACGTACCACACGTTTCTGGCATACCTCAGGCGTTCTTCGGGTCCGTACTGTATACCCGCCCAGTTTTGGTGCATGAGAGACCAGAGAGCCCATCACATGGCTGTAGCACCGACTGCTGCGCTTCCCGCCGTCCTCTCAACGGGTATTGCTGATCCCTCAATTCTGTCCTGATTGCCATGGACAGCGACTGACTTGTAGAACAGGCCATCCATTTTTCAAAGAAAGGGTCCGCAAGCAGACCGGCATGTTTCTTGGACGTTTTATTGGCCCAGGAGTGCCAGGTCCTCGCAGCTTCGAGATTTTGATTTTTCTTGAGATTTTCTTCCTTCTTCTTAGCTTGGACAGACCAAGACTTCAGCTGATCCGATGATATCGAGATATTCCGGGAGATTCTGATTTTTTTTCAGATAATCTGCTGTGGCGAACATGCGATTCCAGCTTGTGAGGACACATTCTGTGAAGATCTCATCCGACTTGCACTTCCATTGCGCTGTTTGACCAATCAGAGGCCTCGTAGCAACCCTCTTGCACAGTCAGTCTTGGTCGCTGAGGACAGAATTCGAGGATCAGCAATATGTGCCGTCAATGAGAGTCTAATTTCACCTCGTATTGAGCACACAATCGTGATTTCTAAGAGTTCCTCTCTCGGTCAGATGTACCTAGTGGTCCTTAAGAAGTTGCTGAGGCGCCTGTTTAGCGTTAGACATGTGACCAGTGTGAGCAAACGGGCTGTAAAGGCCCAACGAAAATGGTGTTAGTTGTGGCTGTGTTGGGCCCCGTTGCACGCCGAGTTAATACACTGTGAACCGGCGCATAGAGCAAATACGGGCATCTATTGGCGGAGGAGCACAATTCTCTCCATTCATTGGACGGGACCGTTCTTGTAAAGTGGATGCGGAATACCAACAGATGTCGAAGTAGAATTGGCGCCAAAGACGACGTGGCTGCACGGGGGCGCGCCTTTTCGCGGCCCTCGGCCCCCGCGTTGCTGTTAGATCCCAGGAACGACAGCACAAACCCGGGCGCGGATGGCCCTCCAACCACTTGATGTGCAGAGAGCGACGGCAGCAAGCGCCCCAGTACGCCGCGCCGGCGCACCGTCAGGCGCCGTCCCTTTGTCGCTGTGTGTCCGACGTGTTTCTGTTTCGCCCACTCCTGGC
>Ga0114955_1000582_pt1 | contig 17234 bp, 11 predicted proteins | sample Porto_5metaG_FD_87302 | JGI IMG/M metagenome (GOLD analysis project Ga0114955, IMG submission 87302) | Marine algal microbial communities from Porto, Portugal - Porto_5 metaG | ecosystem: Host-associated > Algae > Red algae > Unclassified | place: Portugal: Porto | collected 2015-02-02 | reverse complement strand
GGTGGCACCCTTGCTCTCTGGTGGCCTCGCCACGATGGTGTCTGCCGCTGTGGAGCAGGCGGCACTTGCGACGTGCACCTCGTTTGTCGAAGCCGTCGGGGAGCGGCGCATCGGCGCGGTCACTTTGGAGCAGGTCAAGCTGCTCCTTATGCAAGTGGAGCTCTTCTCCAAGGAGAACAAGGATCTCAACTGGCACGTGCACGTGTCGGGGTACGACAAGAACGGCAAGCTCTTCTGGTTGCCTATCTACGAGGATGATGCCGTCCTCAAGAGCGCCGCCTCCAACGTGTTGGGGCAGGTGTACCGCTACATGGAGAGCGGCTCCTGCATGGAGGCGACGGCGACCTCCATCATGACGAACGACTTGGCGCCGCCGCTGCCACGCTCACCCAGCTTGCGCGACGCACTGCCGCTGCCGCTGCCTCCCGGCTTGCGCGGTGCAAGGGCCGTCTCGGGGGAGAACGACCGTGGCGGTGAGGGGGGCTCGGACGTCCGTGGGGGTGGCGAGACGAACGCCGCGGGGCGCGGCGGTGGGACCTCGGTGGGCGAACAAGGTGGCTCGGTACCTCGTGCGGGTGCGTCTGGGGGCGCCGCGGTCGTGTTGACAGCGGCCGATGCTCAACTGGCCGCTGCACAAGCGGCTGCTGCGGCCATTGTCGACGGCGATGGGGACGAGAATCCTCCTGCTGTGGCGCGACCGTCCGCCCCAGGCACTGCCTCTGCTGCTTCATCAGCTGCCGGTTGTGGCGGCGGCAGCAGCACTGACTCCCTCCGGGATGAGCCCCTGACGGGGCTGGACGACAACGGCGAAGACAGCCAGGATGATGACGAGGACGAGCGCGCGGCAGCGGCAGCGGGCGCACGCCCCACCCGGCAGCCTGCAGTCAAGCGGCGGCGGCGCGACTGGAAAGTCACTGCTCCGCCGACCGGCCACCCTCCGGCGGACGTCTTGCCTTCCGACGCTGCCGTAAAGATGGCCAAGGCGGTCATCACCGCGCGAGACGGCGTCACGATGCTCCGGAAGGCGCTCGTGATCGGCAACAAGGCGGTGGCGGGATCTTGGTCGTGGCGACGGACGCGACTGAGTTTGCCTTGGTGGCCGCGCCGACCAGGGACTGAGCAGCTCTGGCCGCTCACCGTCGCAGTGGACAACTCGTTGATCAAGCTGGCGGACCCGAAGCACAAGGCCACGGAAGGCGTGGTGAGGGCGGTGCTTCCGTGGCTCAACATCCCTCGGGCATTCACTGTCGAGCGCCGCATCGCTGAGTTCCTGCTGTTGGTCGACAAGAGTGGCCAGGCCTACGCGGAGATTACGCGGTTCATTGTCAGCTTCAACCCAACGGCGCTGGCGCCAACCAAGATGCGGTCGTCCTCGGGGCCGTCGCTCTCGGGGTTGTCGGGTTTGAGGGCGGTTCCAAGGCTTGCACCAACCCCTTCCGCTTTCGCACTGCAGCAGGCGGACCCACGGCGCGCTGGCCAACTCTTCTCCAGCGCTCCCAGTCGCCCTGCCGGTTGGGTGGCAAGCGGGTCACCGCGTCCAACTACGCAAACGCGGATGCCTCCGCCTGAGCTTCCCGCTCCGCTGCCTCCCAACCACCCCGCTGCTAGGGCGCAATCTGCGAGGAGTACGGCAAGTGCAGCGCCTACAGCGGCGACAGCCGCTAAGGAGGCTGCCGACGACTTGCGTGCGACCTTGCTGGCGCGGGCGGCCGCGAAGAAGCCGCGGGCGTCTTCCAGTGGTAGTCGCGCATCGGCCATCCGAGCTGGCGCGCTGGCGGCGACTAGCCGATCCCGAGGGAGTGCTGCGACGCCACCTTCACCTCGACAAGCTCCACAGGCCCGCACTGCTTCACCTACGCCGCGTGCTACGGCGACACCTTCTCCCTCGCCGTCTACATCGCCTTCGGCAGCGGCACCTGCTCTGTCGTCTGCGCGGGGTACTGCAGCGGCATCGTCTCCTGCGGCAACCGAGCCAGCTGCGGCGGCAGTGGCGACCGCTCCCTCGTCTACACCGAGAGCTGCAACGCCACCGTCTATGGCGGCATCGACATCTCCTGCGGCAGCGGCGCCTGCTCCCTCTGCTCCACCAAGCGCTGCAGCCACTCCGTCGACCGCAGCAACTACACTGCCTTGTACAGCGTCGTCGGTTGCTTCTAGGACGGCCGCACCTGGGGGTACACAAGCATTATCTGCGCCGAGACGGGTTTCCAACGCCGCCTCATCGGCTGTGAAGGTGCATCCGGCAGCTGCTGTCGGGGACACGGCGGTCGGAGACCTACATGTTGGTGTTGTTGCTGTCGACCAAGGTTACGTCAAGCCGCCTACTGTTTCTGGTTCGCAGAGCGCTGCCAAGAGCTCTACGTCCCCGTCTGATTCGACTCTTACTTTGTCGGCGCGCGCTACGCCTCCTGCTACTCCACCGGCAGCAGTGTCGCGGACGACACACTCCCGCCCCGCCTCCTCCCTCCCCACCCCCCCGCATCCATCAGGTGGCCGCTCAGCATTAGAGGGGTCGCCTACCTATGTGGCCACCTCGACGGCGACGTCGCACAAGTCCGCCGTCGCCCCTGTGCCGGTCACTAGCGCGGCGCCGGCGACGGGCTCTGTCGCGGGTTCGGGCGGGCCAAGAAGTGCAAGCCCTATCAGTCGACCTGGCTCTTCCACTCGACGCCCCCCTCTTCCACCGGGACGCCCGCCACCACGCAGCGTGCCTCCGGGCGCGCCCAAGCGCTCGACTCAAGTCGGCGTCAAGGCGGTTTCCAAGGTGGGTGCCAAAGCGAGCGCCAAGACGGGCGCCAAGGCGGTCTCTGAGGAGGGAGACCAGACGAGCGCCAAGACGGGCACCAAGCCGAGCGCCAAGGCGGCTGCCAAGACGGGCGCCAAGGCGGTCTCTGAGGAGGGCGACCAGACGAGCGCCAAGACGGGCGCCAAGACGATCGTCAAGGCGACTGCCGAGACGGGCGCCAAGGCGGTCTCTGAGGAGGGCGACCAAACGAGCGCCAAGACGGGCGCCAAGCCGATCGTCAAGAAGGCTGCCAACACGAGCGGCAAGCAGATTGCCACGGGCCGCGCCGGCGAGACGCCCGTGGGGGCGTCGGTGGTCCACGCACTCCCGACGACTGGTGATGGCGTGTACCCGGCCGCTGCTGCGCCACCACCATCGGGAGGCCCGCGCGCGAGACGAGAGCGGTCTGCGTTCGGGCTGGCAGCTGATGCCCTTCGGCGGAGTACTCGCTCAGGGAAGCGACCTGCTCTGGCCACGCCGGCGGCCGTTCTGCCGGTGAAGAGGCCTGCCGCTGGGGAAGCGGCCGCGAGCGCCGCACCTGCCTTGAAGCGCTCTCGTCGGCTGGTGGGTAGAGAGCAGCGCTTGTCGGCTGCTCAGCGACAAGCGTCTGCGACAATGACGGCCGCGGAGGAGCTGTCGTTGACAACAGCGGCGCCGAAGATGCAGCTGGACGCCGTGGCCAACCGCGCAGCGTGCACCCTTTTATCGGAGCTTGGCGTGCCGGTGGCGACGGGACGGCTAATGAAGGAGCGCCGCAAGGTGAGCAACAGGTGGATTGATGCGGACATGACGGTGGTGGAGCTCTGCACCGTTCTGGAGCCATCTGTATGCTACCCCTACAACGACCGATACCCGGTCGTGGACAAGCGCGCGGCGGCCGTGCACCTAGATAGCATAGTCGGTTCGACTATGGCATGGTCATTGGACTGCTTGACGTTCCAATAGTTTTCTTATGCCGTTTTCTCAGTCTGCTCCTCTGTATCTCTTTGGCATGCTTTGTCTTCTATGTCTCTTTTCCACTTCTGCGATCTGTCCTCTCTGCGGCCCGCCTTTTTTGCACAACATGTTCCCTCCGTTGCATTTCGAAGAGCAGTCGCTGCCTGGGGGGGAAGTAAAGCATGCTGTACTGCGCGCCCGTGTGCCTCCGTCTTAAACAAATGGAAATGAGGATTGCTTCATGACGGCATTGCACAACACGCCGATAGTCAAGGGTGAGGCAGAAGAGTACAACATCTTTCACTAGTCCTATCGATAGCCGGCCATACAGTATCCCGGCCGTCACCGCCCTGCTGTACAGAACATACCATGAGAAAAAAGAGCGCCTCACGAAGCCACCTAGCAAAGGCGTACAGCCAACGGGGTGTATAGGGAGGTGTCGCGAAGAGAGACAAGGCAACGGCACGTAGCACGGATGTATGCAAAGAGTGAACAAGAAGAAGGAAAGGGGATAAGGGTGCCGCAGGTAGTCAGCGTCGTCACGCCAAGCCAACGTCACAGCCTGTTGGCGGCGCCGGATCCTCGCGCAAATGACATTTACCCCCTGTACACACTGATGAACGGCGCCAAATCTGTTCCTCAAGCGCTTCTCCCAACGCAATATCCTCGCCGAGTTCTGCCACTCAGAGCCATGCAAAGCGACCCCACGACGGTTCAGCAGCTCCTTACCCAGCCTCACTGAAGCTCCCCTAGTTGCCCCTCCATCTCAGCACCCACTCAGTGCAGGTCAACGTGCACGAGCGAGGACACTCCAGGCATCTCATCACCCCCGCCCAGCTATTGCCGTAATCACACCTCCATCAGCTGCCATTGCCTACTCTCTCTCACCCATGCTCAAAATGCCCCCTCCAAGCCACCCGCCACCAGAGCACCCGCGCTCTCCCGGAGCCGCTGTTCACCCGTCGCCTTGCCCGCCGTCGCCACAGCCGGCATTCGACGTGCGGCGCGGCTCCCCGCAGCCGCCGCCGCTGCGGCCGATCGACGGGAGTCGGGGCTTGCCCGAGCCGGCGCCCCCGCGGCCACCCCCCCAGGTCAGCCGGCGGCCACCTCCCCTATGCCCGCTGCCACCTCCACTCCACGGTCACCATGGCGGTCGCTCAGCAGCTCCTGCACAGCGTATGGCACGAGGTGGCCGAGCGCGCTACCGACTGCAAACCCTGCCCCCGTCGTGACCGCAGCCACAGTCGCCGGGGCCTCATGGAGTCCCTTCCAGCGGTGGTGGCAGCAGCTGGCTAACCGTGCGCTGTAAACGCCCCGCATCTCCCCCCACTGAGCCAGATCGAAGAGCTGCGGCACGAGACAGCTGAGAGGCTGAAAACCCCGCGCCAAAAACATATGGCTGCGTGCCCTACGCAAGGCAGCACGCGGCACAAACCGCGGCGGGCTGCGCTGTGATGCATGGCCTTGGGGGCGTCCCCAGCGCTGACGCAACCCGCCACAAGCGCGGGCTTACACAATCTCTGCTGAAACGCGCGGGCGTACACTGCCCGTACAAACCCGGCGCCCACGTCGTCCCCCGAGTAGAGAACAGGCGCGCAAAGCCGCGACAGAGGCTTGACACCTGCCCCCAAACCACCTGCAGGACAGGAGCGTGACCGTCCCCACGGGTGGTCGCGTCGAACGCAGCGGCCGCCTCTCCCACCTCGCAACGCGCCACTGCCGATTCCACTCATGCGGCTGCAGCCATTGGACGCGCCCGCAGTGGCACACCCTCAGCGGCGGACCAGTCGCGGGCCGCGACAGCCTCTCGCACCGGTCTGCCGCGCACCCCCCACCGAGCGCTACCCACCAGCTGACGCCTGACTGGGTTCTGCCGGCGGAGCGCGCCCAGAAAGAGATGCCGGCGGGCCTCGCAGTCGATATCCCATGCCACGCCCGCGGCTTAGGCTCGCGTCCACAACATGCTTTCCACGCCACCCTGTCCACGAAGATGCCTGCAGAGGCAGCATGAAGCGCCACCACTGCCAGACAGTCGGCGGCGAAAGGCGCGCAGAGACCAGTGCTGGCTCGCGACCAAATGGGCGACAACGGGGTGAACGTGGGCGGTCACGGGAGGTGTATGGAGTTGTTTTCTGGATTTATCCGTTGAGGAGCACTTCAGATTTTTGAATATTGCCGTGTTATTGAAAAAGCCCCCCCCAGAGTCGGCCCAAAATGACTGCGGTGCGGCATTGGGACGGATCCAGGCGCATGCCGGGCAGGCGTCCAGAGTGTCCTGCGTCACAGGGCAATTCGGTCCGACCTGATCACGTTCCTTCCGACCCCCCCTAGTTGGGCCGACTTGGGCGGGTCGTGGCGGACTGTGTGGTGGCGGTTTGTCGGGGCCAGCGAGACCACTCCCTCTCTCGACCCCTGCGGGGGTACCCGACTGAGTGGCCGCACGACTCGGACGTCCATCCCCATCCGCCTGCGCTTGATGCAGCATCCGCACCCCACCCCAATGTTTCGTGCCGCTCCGTCGCCCCCCCTCCCCCTCCCTCCACTCTCTTCCAATTTCCCGCCATCCCCATCCACCAGCGCTGGACGCAACACCCTCTTGCCCCGTTCTTCGTGGCTCTCCGTCGCCTCCTCCACCCCCTCATCCTGTCCCATCACCAATCCCCACTCTTCGCCGGCAACGGCGCCACTGAAGGTCGACCATGGCTGCTTACGCCACTGGCGGAGGCGGCGGTGATGCCGACGGCGGGAGCAGCCCACCACCACCGCCGTTGCATGGTGCTGGGCTGGGGGTTGGGCGCAAGCGGCGTCGGGACCGTGATCAAGGAGGCCGCACGGCGGAAGTGCCAACGGTCGTACCCAACGACAATGATGTCGTCGTCGTCTCCGACGGCGACGCTGACAACCTGGTGGCGCAGAGCGTCGCCGGCTGCACGGCCACCGACGTGGCAGTCGCCCCGGCCTTGACAGGGGCGTGCTTCTCTGGCACGAAGGACCATGCGACGGGCGGGCCAGCAAGTGCGCCGACGCAGGCCGGATCGTCCGCCGCTGATGACGACACCCGCGTCGGCACCCACCTACAGACGGCGGCGGACCTGTTGGGCGCCTCTTCCCTTGCCGCTTCTTCTGGGTCTGCCCCCGCCCCAGTGGGTGGCATGGCCCTTGCACGTGTGCCACTGGAGTTGACGTACTCCATGCCCCCTTCCTCCTCGGGCCCAATGGCTGCTGAGGTCTACCTTGTCGTCGACGACCGGGAAACTGCTGGCGTCGGGCCGTCACGCGCCGCTTTCCTGACGCGCCTTCGTGTCAACCCTGGGTTGGCGGGCAGGGTGACGCAGCGACGCTTGCCCATCGGAGACGCGGTGCTGGTGGCGCGCGTGACGAGCACCGGGGCGGCGGCGGTTGAGGGCGCGCCGCCGGCGGGGACCGAGATTATGCTTGACCACGTCATCGAGCGTAAGACCGCGACGGACGTGGTCGCCTCCCTGCGTGACGGCCGACTGGACGAGCAGACGTACTACATGGCCGCGTCGGGCCGCTCGTCGTTGACCTGCATCGTCGAGGGGGACTTGGACGCCGCGACGCAGAACGACGCTGACATGCGCGAGGCGGCCAAGAACTTCTTCGCGACGCTGAGCATCTCCACGTCCTTTTTCATCAAGTACACCGACGACCTGAACGACACGGCCGCCTACTTTGCTTCTCTGGTCCGTCACCTCGGCCGTCGGCTCGACAGCGCCGATGGCTTGGCCGGCTGGCTGTCGGCCAGACGCGCGACGGACGGCGCCGTTCCCGACGCCAATGGTACGCTGACGTTCTCCCTTTGGGAGAAAGAGATGGCCGAGATGCGGGATGCGACCACGTTGCAGCAGATGTGGGCGCTGCAGCTGCTCGTGGTGCCTGGCATTGGCAAGGCACGGGTCAACACGATCGTGCAGGGCGTTTTGAAGGTGCCTGCCGCGTTGGCGGCGGCGTACCGCGCGACGTCTACGCCTGAGGAGGGCCAGGCGCTGCTCAAGAAGCTGACGCCGCCCCCCGGGTGTGCCCGCATCCCGACCAGTGTGTCGACCTACATGTACGAGTTGTTTACTTCGCAAGAGTATGGCGCCGTTGTGCCACGGCGGTGAGCTTGGAGGAGAAAGTGAGCGGTCGGGCGTGGGAGATTGTCGGGGGTACACGTGGGGCGGGAGCGTGTCGATAGAATGGAATGGCGATGCCTGGGATACCCAACAGAAAAGCATGTTGCTTTGCTTCTCTGGCTCCCTTCAGTCAGAACCGTGCAGGGTATGGTATGGGTATGGGGCGGGCGGCCCCGGCAGCCATTCGATCCGGCCTGTAGGAGATGTGCACCCAGGATTCTTTGAGAACTGGCGCCTACCACTAGGCATCCCGATTCGGTCCAGCCCGCCGTCCATGGCATCCAGCAGTCCCTAGTCATAGCTGCCTACGAGGCTCAGCCATAAACCGAGGCCGAAGCGCCACCACTCGCACCACAAGTCACGCGAACGGGATGCTCAGAGCCAGCTTGTCTGCTTCGTGGCCAGTGAATGTCAGTGCCGCCCCAACACAAGCCCAGTACATACCGCGCCGCCCCAGATGTGCCCCCCTCCCGGCTCCCATCAGTCGGCTTTTCGTTGCCGTATGCGCCTGCGTTTCACCCGTGGCTGACGGACCACGGCCACGGTGCTCCACCAATGAAGGAGGCAGTCGGAGAGCAGTGACTTCGTGTACACTGCTACTCGCTGTCCATTGGTCTGTGCGCCGCTGTCGACTGTTGCCCTCCCCTTCTTCAGCAAAGCCAACAGCGAGTGTCTGGCATAACCAGTATGTTCATCTCGCACGGCTGTTTGGGATGTGAAAGGCATGCAAAGGCATACTCTGAGAGCACACAGTCTGATGCTACAGACCTGGGGTTGTCGATGTGGCAAGAGGCTCTGAGATGCACCCCCCGCTGTGTATGCGCGCGGTTGCAGAACCAAGAGGCAAGGATGGCTCGCATCGGGGGTGACCGCCGCGGTCTCAGTGCAACTTCAACACAGGCCCGGTACAGACCACACCACCGCAGATTTGCCCCCTTCCGGCGCCCATCAGTCGGCTCTTCTTTGCCGGATAGGCCTGCGTTTCTCCGATGGCTGACGAACCATGGCTACGGTGCTCCACCAATGGAGGAGGCAGTCGGACAGCGGTCAGTTGGCGCGCACTTCTCCCCGCTGTGTATTGGTCAGTGTGCCGCTGTCGACTGTTTCCCTCCCTTTCTTGAACACCGTCGCCAGCGAGTGTTTGGCATATCCAGTATGTTCATCTCGTACGGCGGCTGGGGATGCGAAAGGCATGCAAAGGTACATTATGCGTGCGCATAGTCTGAGGATACAAACCTGGGGCTGTTTCGCTGGCAAGCGGCTCTGAGGCGCGCCCCCCCCTATACGCGCAAGAGGTTGCGAAACGAATGAGGCAATCAATGGTTATGTCCGGGTTTAGTGCTCCGGATCAGGCCAACCCTGACATAGACCCGCTTGAGGGATTGCTGTCCAACTGGTGCTTGTCAAGTAAATGACACAACGGGAACGGGTCGGGGAAGAACATGGCCGCCTGAGCAAGAGGCCAGTGGCCAAACCAGATCCCAACAGCCAGGTGGGGGCGGTTGGCGCTGTCCTGAAACTCGTTTGCACGTGCGCGGACTGTGCTGTCAGCCGGCGTGACTCCCGCAGATGGGCGTAGAGTCTGACGTTCTCCCACCCGCAGGCACCGGCGAGCGGCGGCCGCTTCCCACGGCGTCGAAGGATGCCGCCTCGTAGGGACCTGCTTCCCGCCGCCACTCCCATGGCGTCATTTAAACCTTGCTGTTCAAATTTTGAACCGCGAAAAGCTCGAACCGTCGGAATGGGGGGCTACTCTACGCACTTATTGACCATATACTGGAGTTGCATGCCTGATTCTGTCATCTGTCAGGGAATCCGATTGCATTTCACATATCGATGGTGATCCGCCTCCACGCGCAGGCCCCGCAGACACTGTAGATGGCGACACGCGGCACATCAGGGACGGTTCTTCGTCGCAGCGCCTGTAAACGCTGCGACCATTGACAGGCATGAGGTGGTGCCGCACACGAGTCTCGATGCGAGGTCAACGGCCACACCGCTGATGCCCGCCAGGGCCTTCCACTCCCTGCCCCAGAGTGGAGCAGGTGTCGCCTTCCTGCAGCAACCGGAGGAAGCTGACCTCTGGGGTCCAGCTCGACGTGTCACATCTTGCTCGGGCTGCTCGTCGGCTTGCGTCTTTCCCCGCGCCTCCCACGATGGATGCACCCAATGGCGGCGGCTGTGCCGTCGGGGAGCCTGGCGCGTGCTGCTGGTTGAGGTGGGGGCTGAGCCGCGGCCTGCTGTCTTCCGCGGTGATAGAGGGCTGGATTCTCTTTGACCGCTTTTTCCATAGGAACCATTCCTGTGGTGGGGTCTCGTTTCCATGTCCCCCCCCGCTTACAGAAGGTCATGCCCCGGGGTGCCGGCGCTTGTAGGCCCCAACCTCACGGCGACAGGTAGGTGTGTGTGTCTATTTCGGTGTGCATTGTAGGATACACCTCTGCTGGGGGCCTGGTGACCAGCAGCCCTCTGACGCGACGTCCTCTCTACCCTTTAGTATGTGGTGTGGGACCTTTGTGCTGGCGCCTTTCTGTGCTCGTAGTTGTGATGAGAAGGCAAGTGGCTGGCCGTCTTTGGCACTGTTCCGGCGGTCTCGGCCCTATGTATGGCCTATGGTATGCTGTTCTTGGTGGCTGTGTGTTTGGTTTCTCCGTGTTTTTTCTTTTTGCATGCCAGGGCAGCTTCTGTGACGTGTGTGGTCTGCCTCAGAGATGATGAAGATCCTAACTAACTATTATTTTCCTTCTCACCCTTTTCGATGCAACCCCACTGGCCCCGTGTGCTTCACCTCTTGGCGGCACGGACACCCCTCCCCCAACTCGCAATGGCTCACGATGTAGTGGTGGTAGTACGCCTCTACGGGGTTGTGTTGGATCTCAACTGCCGTCTTTGCCTCCCCCTTAGCTCGGGTTGCACTCGCCTTAGCCGTCGCCTCGCGCCTCTGCGACACGCGGATGTTGTTGTGAGCCGCGATGAAGCGGGAGCGGACAATAAATCGACGTTGCGTCATGTAGGACAAGCTATTCTTGGAGCGCTTCTTAATCGAGTGCTGGCGCTCCGCGCCCGACGTGTCGTGCCCACGGGTGAGTTGTGGGAACTGGTCGGCGTTGAAGACGGGGCTGCACTTGTGATTGCAGCGATGGAACCTGTCAATGAACCACGCCGTGCAGTAGCCGTCCATCAGCCACGGCACGCGACGCAGGGCGTTTCGCTGCGCTTGACAAGCAGTATCAAAGTAAACAACACGGGGTAGTTTTTTGAATCTCTGCACCAACGCAGCCACCGCGTGAGCAGGGCTCTCGGTCTCTCGCAGGAGCTCAAAACCGATGATGTAGCCACACCCGCACATAAAGGTGATGACCCCAGGCGCCCGCAGCACGCTGACCGGGTAGTCGTGACGGCAGTCGTCAAAGTCCCACGCCTTCTTGGCATCCTTGGTCTTGGGCTTGTCGTCCTTGCGCTTGTCGGCGGCCTTGGCCCGCTGCCGCTCCGCCGTCGAGTCCTCTGGAAAGGCGCGAAGGATCTCCCGACCCGGCCAGGCCTGGCCGGTCCGCTCCTCGTTGGCCTGCTCCACGACGCGTGTCTCGGAGGCGGCTCCGGCGACGACATGGCTGACCGCCGGCTCAATGCCGAGCGACTGCAGCCACTCCTCGTAAACCGCGGCGTCGCCGTCCTGCCACTTCTTGCGGTAGTCCTTGGCCGCCCGCCCAGCCTTGGCCTCCCATCGAGGCATCGTCTCCTCCTCGGCCGTCACGCAGAAGAAAAGCAACTCGCCAACGGCTTGGCAGAGGGAGGGGGAGGCGTCCATCGCGTCGCGCGCGAGGAGCAAGAACTGCCAAACGAACACCACGGGGGTCACTGCCGGCGCCAGCTGGATCCAAACAGCGCTGGGCACCGCGTCGATCAGCGCGCGCGCCAGCACCTCGACGTTGATAGCGTCGCACCCCCCGAACACGTTCAACACCGGCTCCGCCAGCATCGCCGAGATGAAGGTGCGCACCGTCATCCACCGGTCCTTGTCGACGTCGGGGTCGTCCGTCTCAGGAAAGAAGTTGGTGCAGATGCACAATATCTCGTTGGCGGCGGGCGCAGCGGCCGCCGCCGGCTGCGGCTCGGTGGACGGCTGCGGCTCGTGCAACGGCGGCGTCTCGGTCGACGGCGGCGTCTCGGTGGGTGGCGGCGGCCCGTCCGTCTCCTGCAAGTCGTCCGTCCTGACGATGTCGTCGGTCTGCAGCTCAGGCGCTGCTCGCAGCTCATCAGCGAGAGGGACCGCATCAGCCACCGGCGGCGTGTTGACGGCATGGGGGGGGGTCAGAGACAAGCCCAACCCCACCCGGGGGTTGTTGCCCATCCTTGTTGGTGAGTGTCCCGCCAAGCCCAGCTCGACCGACAGCAGCGGGTCGTTCACAAGGTGCAGGTTTGCCACCATCGGCGACTCGCCTGCCAGCATCGACTGTGCGGACGCACCCCCCACCACTTCTTGCGCCGCCCCGCTCCGTTCCGCGTCGCCGGCCATGCTGTTGGCGTCAGCAGCACCCCCGAACTCACCGAAGACGGGAGTAGCATCCGCCGCGGCACCGGCGCGAGCACGCGGCACGGCGCGACGAGCACGGCCGGCCATGATGGCACAAAGCCGAGGAAGGCTGGGACGGGAAGGCCAACACCGCAATCAGCGGGGAGCACCGCTGGCGGCGGCGTCAAGAGGGTTGTGGGGGAGGGAGGGGAGTGGGAAGAGACGAAAAAGATACAGAGGGGCAGGATAAAGACGTACTCAGCGGCCAGCCCCGAGGGCGGCGGAATCGTGAATGGGGTGTTGCGGGAGGGCGGGTAAGGAGGTGCGGCCGATACGCCCGTGGTGGGTGCAAGTAGGGAGGTGCGGCCGCTACGGCCGTGGTGGGTGCGGTGGGGGACGGGACCAGAGGGACGAGAGCGACGCTAGCGGCATCCATACCAGTAGCTCCCAGGTGCGCCCAGACAGCAGCGACAGCGGCCCGTGGCGGGCCTCCTCCACGTGTGGTGGCGGATACCGGGCACGACCGTGTGGCTGCACACGCGAGCGTAGGGCAAAGGTTCCGGCGGAGAGCGCCCCATCAGCTGGCGGGAGAGGCACGGGCCACCTGGCAACTGCACCGGGGCACCCGAGAGCGGCCAAAGCCGGGTCGTTCGCCGCCCGCTGGTGCAAACAGAGCCGCTGCAAGAGGACCACCTGACCCGCGCCACGCTGCCGAGAGGCGCGCCGAAGCGCCGTCATTCCGCACGCCGGCCGTCCGAATATCTCCGCCGACTGACGAACAGGTCCCTGTACACGATGCGCTGTAACGACGCTTCAGCCGGACCGATGCCACTCGATTCTCACGCCTCTCGCCTGCGGAGACGCGAAGCAGACGAAACAAATATGGAGACATACGGGAGCGCTACCTTTTTCCAGTCCGTGGGAATTGTATTGAAGCCTCTCCGGAGCGATTCAAGTCCCATCTTCAATAGACCCTCTCTGATGGGGCCCGTGGTGCGCTGTACATGCGAAACCATCGTAATTCCGGCTTTGTCATCTAATTGCATCGATCAATTCAAAGGTTGCCCCCCTGCGGATTCCTCACTTGGACAGAGTTGCAGCCTGGCGAGCGTGGTGGCGTCGATGAAGATGACCTACGATCCGACCAAGTCCCTGAACGGCGACCACGGCCGAGACAGACAGAGAAGAACAGACATTGATGGGACGTGCAACGGCATGTACTATACTCTTTGCACCTACCAAGAGCCCATAAGAAAAAGACGCACAGAAACCATGTACCTGTGCACACAGAACGATGGTACAAACCCCCCGGGCCCCACCCCCCGCACCCAAGCTTCTGCAAGTTCCCGACGCTCCACCGCGGCCAGTCCACCACCATACTCTCGCGCACCCCTCACCACGTCAACCCGTCCCGCCAACGCACCCCGACAAAAGCTCAGCGGCAATGCGGCAGCGGTAGTACGCGGTGCTCCTCGTGTTGAAGGAAAGGGGCAAGCCGCGGGCCAGGAGGTCCATCGTCTTCAACGTGAACACGCCGCAGTCGTCAGAGTTCTCCTGCTGCCGGCACTTGGGGTAGTGCACTGTCCACTCGCGCAGCGGCTTGCCCTTGTCAGTCGCCTCGTCTAGGAGCCACCGCGTGATAGAGGAGGTGACGACCGACATCTGCCCGCCAAGGGAGTCGTACATAGACACTGTGCCCGCCGTGGCGCCAACCCGCACGACGACCAGGATCCAATGCGAGTCGCTCCAGTTGATCGGGATAAATATCTTGTCCATGGCGAAGATGTCGACGTTCTTGGTCCAGCGCCGCACAATGTCGTACGAGTAGTCGTGCATGAACCACAGCTGCTTGTAGAGGAAGGTGCTGAAAAAGTAGATCTTGGGCGCGGTCGGGATGAGCTGGAGCGTCTTCTTGTGGCGCCATTGCAACAACAAGGCGTACGCGTTGATACCCTCGTCGTCCAACCAATTGCCCGGCAACAAGTTGTGGAAGTTGAGGGAGTAAAGGGGGATGGCGCCGTGCTTGACAATGGGAAGCAGTTGGCCTGTCCGCTTCTTCTTGAAAATGTCGTTGACCGCCTTCATTGCCCGTTGTGTCAGCAAGGAGTTGGGATCGGCCGGGTTGATGGCCACAGGGTCTTCCTCCTCGGCCGGCGGATCAGCCGGCGGCACGACCGACGACAGCGGTACCTTCCACAGGCACTTGGTCTTGGGCACGCGCGCCCGGACGGACTCGACAGCGTCCGGCAGGCTCTCTTCCACTTCTCCAGCGGGCGACGCCAATAGGAACTCAGTGCCATCGCTGGCCGGCGGCGGCGTGGAGGGCGTCGATGCGGCAGGGGAAGAGGAGGTGGGCAAAGGGTCGTCCAGCCCAAGACCTTGGAGGTCCTCATCCAGACCGGCCTCGTCGGCAGCACCGGCAGCTCTGCGCTCGCCGCCGTCTGCTGCGGCGCCAACCTCCGACGGAGCGATGGCGACAGCCAAGACCGTCAGGTGGCTGTCGTCGTCGCCGACGACCGAGTCGGCGCTGCTCCCCTCCCCCCTCGACATGTTGACCTCATCGCTGGAGTAATCGGATGAGCTGCCGTCTGCGCTGCCAGCGGCGCTCACCAAGTCGACCAAGCTGTCCTCCTCGCTGCCCCCCGAGTGCTCGTCCGACGCACCACCCGCGCGTCCAGCAACCGCAGCAGCGCCAGTAGCAAGCGAACCGACAGCGCCAATGTTGGGCACAGTGAAGAAGGTTGAAAACAGCTTGGACGCCGCCCAGCGCAGGGCCTGCTCCGACTCGGCCGGCGTCCGAAGCCCGCGACTTGTCTCAGATGGCGGCGGTGGGGGCGCCGGTCGCTCGGTGAAGGGCTCCATGGCAAAGGCCCGGTACTTCCGGGCCTCCTCCAACGTGAGTGCCACCGGGTCGTCGGCGCCGGAGCGGACACGATGCCGAATCACCGCCCGCACCGTGGCGTTGCGCACGGCACAGGCGTAGGTGATGGCCAAGTCTACCCTTGGGGCGTCCATTCCTGGACGCATCATGGGGAGGATGTGCTCTTGCAAGACGGCCAGGACCTGGCCGTCCATGAGGACGCACTCGAAGCGCCCGCCGCTGTCCTCGTCCTCCCCGCAGTTGGTGCACTTAAACGCCACGTCGGGGATGATGAGGGTCTCGGAGAAGTCGCCGCAAGCGTCGGAGAGTAGCTGCCTTGCTTGCCCAAACTCGCCCTCCGCGTACGCCCCGGTGTTGCGAAGCAGGCTGGTCAAGTACTCAGCCGCCGCCGCCATCGTCGACCGCCCAATGACGCAAATGCCCAGCACCGCGTCCAAGAAGACGCGTACGTACACCGTCTCCGGGGAAGCGGCAAACAGCCCGTCCTCTGCGCCGTCGTAGTGCACCACGTGCCCCTTGCTGCACGTCCAAACGCCAATGTTGATCTGCAGCCGACCTCGGATTGTGTAGAGCAGCGCCGACCACGCCGACACCGTCTTGCCGTTCCGCTCCTCGCCGCAATCAAGGCAAGACTCCTCCGCGTGGACCGGGACGAGCTCGCGAACCTTGTTGTGGTCGCGCAGCGCGTCGAGCGCGGCGCTGTACGAGTCGCACATGGCGACTTCCGACGCGCATGGAAACATGTTCCGGGCGCGCCGCTTGTGCAGCGGCGCGCGCGCAACGACAGGCATCGGCGTGACGGGCAGCCGCGCGGCGCGTGGTATCGGCTCAGTCACAGGCTCCGTCTCGTTCATCAAGCCGTCAGGTCCAAACTGCAGCGCCTCCTCCCTCTCCATCTCGGCGCGCGCTGCCGCCGACGATGCGTCGACTCGCGTGATCTTATTGACGGCCTTGGCGTGTATACAGCCCCACGGTCTTGTTTGGCATGGCATTTGGCAGCAGGTTGCCAACTTGAACTTGTTGGCCGTCGGCCGGACGACGACGGGCGCCCACGCATCGTTGTAGTACACGACATACACGGGGATGTTCCGTCGCTTTCCCGAGTGCAGAACAAGGTACGTGATCGTGCCGACCGGCGCGTCGTCGGAGTTGTCCGTCAGCGGCCCGAGCAGCGAAGGGCACGCACGGAAGAGGTCTGCGTGGTTGAGCGCGCTGACGTCGTGGCCAATCTCGTCGTAGGCCCGCAGCAGTGCCATGGCGTGACGGCAGGTGCAGCTGCGGCCGAGCGCCGACTCCATCTGCGCAAACTCCATCGGTAGCCCACGGAGCGACGACCTCCCGAGCCCGAGCACGCCGGCGCAGCTGCAGAGAGACAGCACAATGCCGTCCTTGTATCGCGTCCAGGTAGCAATGGGGTCGTACGCCTCGACGGTGACCAACACTTGTGCGCCGTGTAAGCACGCCGTCTGCACGACTTGGACGCTCGCCATCCTTGCCGTCAGACCCACCGCCGCACGTAGTTCCCGCAAGTAGACGCCGAGCAGGGTGTCCTCGTCGATGGGTTGGCGGTCGGAACCAGGAGGTCGCGCGGCGAGGCGGGGCGGACGGGACACAAGGGGCGTGGAAGCCCCAGGGGCGAGCGCCGGATGGAGCAGGCGATGCCGCGAGGGAGAAGCCGTTTCCCGTGTCCGATCCGGTACAAAGGAAGATCCGGGCGAGGCAGAAGCGCCTGGTGACGAGGGCGCGCCGTCCGCCGCCGTAGCTGCCGCGGCCGCCCCGTCGCGAAGGCCTCCATCCGGACCGGTGCCACTAGCATCATCCACCCCGCCTGCAGAAGCCCCGTGGCCGCCGTCGGCCACACCATCGGCCGCGGCAGCATCCTCAGCCGTCCCATCGCGACGAGCGCCCTCCCCCCCCCCCCCCCCCCCCCCCACCCCCCCCCCCCCCCCCCCCCACACCCCCCCCCGCCCACCCCCACCCCCC
>Ga0114955_1000580_pt1 | contig 17345 bp, 25 predicted proteins | sample Porto_5metaG_FD_87302 | JGI IMG/M metagenome (GOLD analysis project Ga0114955, IMG submission 87302) | Marine algal microbial communities from Porto, Portugal - Porto_5 metaG | ecosystem: Host-associated > Algae > Red algae > Unclassified | place: Portugal: Porto | collected 2015-02-02 | reverse complement strand
GCACCACGTGACCCCGTCGGCGACGGAGGCACCGCCGGTGGGGCACCGGGGATGCTACGGCCGGCGTGTGTCGGCGACGCCGACGACGGCAGGCGCGGACGGAATGTTGGCGAGGGCGCGGGAACGGCGGGCCCGCCTGCGCGCCTGTGCGAGCCTTCGAAGAGGCGCGCCCGGCCGCCGCGCCTTCCGGGAGGGCCCTACGGGGGGACCGGGCTGCCGCGGCCAGAGTGCGTGGCAGGCGACAGCCGACCGGGCGCCACGCGGCGGTTCCAGCGCGTTGCGCGCGGAACGGTCCCTCCCTGTCGTCTGCATTGCGCTTCTGGGGACTTGATATGCAGGAAGCGGAATATCTGCATTGGTTCGTGACTGCCTGGGTCAATTTTCATCGGAGAATTGAGCCCGGGTGACAGTTTCCGCCCTTTCAGGACGAAGGGCGACGACGGTGGGAGGCACCGTCGTCGCCGGCAAATACACCGTGTCTTCATGTCTTGGCGTTTCGATCGGCCCGTTTTCCTGGACATCGATTCCCATAGTGGGTGTCGCGCGAGCGGCCTAGACGGCCATTACTTCCCTCTTCTTGAGGCAGCTCCCCTGATCGTGGTACTGCAGAATATTTTGTTCAGGAAACGAATGGACCACACAGCAGCGCCGTCGGTAGCAGCTTCCTGCACAAGATCATTTATCTGTTGACTCTTTATGCGCTCGAGAGCGCCCTGCAAACCGCCGGAATGGCCCTCCGTAACGCGGAGCAGCGCCAAGACGAAGGCGAACGCGCTTTCTATCAGCGGTTGATTTGTCTGGGGCGCTAGCGCATGAGGATGTGCGATCCCGGGAATCTCTGGTACCGGTTTCTGGAGGCGCTCCACCTTTCGGTACATGCCCAAGCCGAGCTGGCCGAGCGCACTTGCATCACTTTTGACGAAGGCGTGGCGCTGTCGCAGAAGATTGGTGCCGGCCTCCGAGCGGTCAAGGTCACCATGGGCAAAGCCGACCGGTACGCCAGAGCCAAGAGCGTTCTGCAGCTTGGCCCCGGGAGCAGAGCGCAGCTTGAACCGGTCCTCCGGGTGGCGCCGCCAGCGACGACGCCGGAGGCCTCGCCGCCACAGATCCGGCATCTTATGGGTCGGCCGCCGCTGCAGCAGCCGTTCCACGCGTTCACCCCTTCGCCGCCAGCGACCCGGACACCGTCCACCGGGACGGAAACCCCATGGGCTCCCCGGCCGGGTGGCCCGGTGGGACGGCCGGCCATGGTCCGCCCCAGCCAGAGGCAGTGCCACCGCAACCGCGGTCTCGGTCACTGCGCCCTTGCACGTCCCTCACCCGACCGGGCTATGGGGCCGCGTGCGCCACCTGCGGCCGTGCCGGGACCCGCTGGCGCGGGTCGCCCTGCGCTATGCCCTAATCGGATGCAACGCACAATGGCTGCCGTGGCCGGAGACCCCTGGGGTGACCCGATGGTTCCGGACGACACCGGCTCACTCACCGGAGGCAAGCCTGTCAGCGCCGCGCCCTGGAATCGCAAGCGGACCCGGACCCGAAGGTGGACCCACCTGCCTCTACCTAGTCGGGAAACGTGCACGGGGCGTGCCGCTAGGGGCTCGGTAGCCCCGTGCCGGCCCCAGTCCGCAGGGTCCGATGATACGGGTACACCGTGTCTTGGCCCCGGTATACCGGTAGTATACTGTTCCCGCGGCACTCGGCTTTGAAGAGGCGCGCATGCGGCTGATGACACCGACACTAGACACAGGCGCCGGACCCCCGATCATCCGTGCGGATGCTCTGCCCCAGGGTTGCGAGAGGCGGCTGCATCCTCGCCAGCATTTTCCCCACATTGTGGATGCAAATAAACACCCTGTCTTCTCCCGGAGGATGATCACCTTGCGCTTACGCTCCTGTGGCTTCGCCACGGAATTCGACTTTGTCGTCGTCCAGCGCCTCGCCGTACCCGTGCTGCAGGGCATTAGACTCATCAACCGCCTCGGCGAGGGGCTCTTCCCTCGCCGTCAACGACTCGGATGGTCCAACGACGCTTCGGTACCCATCTTGTCGTGCACAGCATGCGGCAAGGGATAACGCCGCCGATCCCGAAAGGATGCGACGGTGCGCCTCGCGCAGCGGCGGATGCTGCCCACGCTGTCCCAGTCGGCCATGCTAGTTACATCCGACCTCGCTGGTCAGGTCCTGGTCACGCCGTACATCCGCCTCAACAAGCACCACCACTGTCAAACGGCACGCAGCCTGGCCGTCGTCGTCCCGGGGCAGCGCTTCAAAGTTGAAGTCGTGAACCTCAGCGACAAACCGGTCTGCCTCCGCAAGGGAACTGTTATCGCCACCGTCAGCCCGGTCGACGATGTCGATTGCCTGCTCGTCACTGAAGACGCGGGATCTCTCCGGCGTACCCGATTGGCTGCTGCCGGATGTCCAGGTACTCAACCGCCGCCATTCATATATGCTGGACGGGACGCTCGGGTCCATCGACGCGACCGTCCACCGTGAAGAGATTCAACCCGGGACCAAACCGATACGGCAACGACGTACCGCACGGGTCACCATGCCCGTGACATGTTCCGTGACGAGGTCAACCGGATGCTGGAAGCCCAGGTCGTCCGAACAGGCACCAGAAAATGGGCCAGCCCTGTCGTTGTCGTCCCCAAGAATGACGCGTCGCCACGCTTTTGCGTCGGTTACCGTCGTCTCAGTGCGGTGACTAAGAAGGACTCCTACCCCATCCCGCGGATGGAGGATTGCATCGACTCGCTGGAAGACGCCCGCATCTTCCCAACGCTCGACTGCTATGCCTGGTATTGGCAGATACCCATGGCCCCGGATGACATCGACAAGACCGCCTTCACCTGCCACATGGGCACGCACGAGAACCTCAAGATGGCCTTCGGCCTCACAAATGCCCCCGCGACCTTCCAACGTGCCCTTGACATCATCCAGTCCAGGATGACCTGGCAGACGTGCCTTGTCTACCTCGACGATTTCATCGTTTTCTCCGACATCCCGAAGAACCGCGTGAAGGCGCTATACGAAGCCCTGAACCGATTGGGTCGGGCCGGCGTCACTCTGAAGGCCAAGAAGTGCCAGTTCTTCCAGACGTCCGTCGAGCACGTCGGGCACATCATATCCCCCGGGGAGATGCGTGTGCACAATAAGAACCTGGAGGCGCTCACGAAGGTGGGTCACCCGCGGACGAAGACGCAGCTGCGTAGCTGCCTCGGTATGTGCAACGTATACCGACGTTTCGTAGTGAACTACGCATGAGTCGTAGCTCCCTCGAACCATCCGACGACCAATTCGTACGGCGACACGCTCCTGACGTTCACCGAGACGCAGGCCGCCGCGTTCACGCGCCTACGCGACATTCTTCTTCATCCGAGAGTCCTGCCGCTCCCCCGCCGCAGCGCGCCCTTCACCAGCGACGTCGATGCGTCCGACACTCAATTGAGTTGCGCTCTGCTCAAAGAGCAGCCGGACTGCCATACGAAATTCGTGGGACGCTACAGCCGCGCCTTGCAGCCCGAGAAACAGAAATATTCGGCCACCGAGAAGGAGTGCCTGGCCCTCATCTGGGCCGTGCTCCACCTCCGCCACTATTTGGAGGGCTCGCGGTTCACGGTGCGTACCGACCACGAATGCCTCAGCTGGATCTAACCGTTGCCGACAGCGACCGGTCGTCTGCTCCGTTGGCGCCTCCGATCAGCGCAGTTCGATCCGAGGTGAAGTACAAGAAGGGGGCCAACCACCACCTCCCCGATGCGCTATCCAGAATCCCAACGACGAGTCTGGACCAAAAGGAGCTGGACGACGACATCCCGTGCGTTCTTTTGGCCCAGGCCGCACGGGGCATTGACGCCAAGAACTTCTCGGCGCCGGTGCCGCCTCCCCTCATCACCGCCGAGGAGCTCCTCGGCGCGAAGGGCGCGGATGGCTGTTGCCAGCGGCTACGCGCCGTGATAGACTCGGGAAAACCGCCGCGGTTCTTCCTCGATGAGGAAGGCCGCCTCGGGCGTCGTCAACCGACGACAGACGTGTTGCAGGTGTATATCGGCAAGGCCCTACGCGCCCGCGTGATGGGTTTCGAGCACGACCCGACGTCCAGAGGTCATCGTGGCGTGCAGCGTATGTACGCTTCCATGAAGCGTTGCTTCCATTGGGAGTCGATGATTGTCGACCTGTACGACTCCGTCCGGCAATGCCCGCCGTGCACGAAGAACCGGCTGCAGATGCGACATCATACGTCCCCCATGACCTTGTTCTGACCAAAGGAACCGCTGACCGAGGTTTGCATTGAAATCCTCGGCCCGCTGCTCAACATGGTTGACGGAAGCCGGTATGTGCTCGTCATGTCAAACCGCTTCTCGAAGCTAACCCTTACGGTTTCGCTTCGACGCATCCCGGCCGTCAAGGTCGCGTCGGCGTTCTTGACCGCATGGGTCGCGGGCTACGGGCCCCCCGACTGCGTCCTATCGGACCAAGGTCGGCAGATGGACAACTCATTCTTCCGCGCCGTCATGAAGATGCTAGACACGAAGTGAAAGTACACGACGCCCTACCACCCGCAGATCAACGGACAGGTGGAGCGGTATAACCGTACGCTGCGGAACCAGGTCCGGGCTTTCTGTGAGGAGCATTCGGGAGAGTGGGACAGCCTTCTGTTCGCCCTGATCCTGGCCTACAACACCTGCCCGCATATGGCGACCGGTATGGCGCCGTTCGAGCTGCTGACCCCTCACCGCATGCCCAGACTAACGGTTGAGGGGCCAGTGGGCTCGTCCCCGCTGGCAACCGACGATGGCTCCTGTGAAGCGGGCAGTACAGTGTGTGGGTGCGTTGAGGTTCCATCATGGAGGTGGCGCGAGACGCAAGGGGGCAGCCTGATAAGACCCAGCCCCCCCCACGCTCTTAGCACCCGCAAACACCCCCACTTCCAGCAAGCATACACTCACCACGCACCTCCGCGTGCTGAGAGCGCACGGGCCACGAGCACGCGCGCTCACAGCCCCTCAAAATCCCGACCATGCACCTCGCTAATCTTCCGGAGCTCATCCCCTAAAGGGTGCCCCCAAAACCAGGTACATGCGATACCATCAAATACAATATCAAAATACAGAACAAATTGCAAAGTGACATCCCGCCAAAGCACTGAGCGACATGGAATTACTGAGCAATGCTCAGCACTCCCCCTAATTGCATGCGTGATATTTGATGTTGTGATGACCAATCCGATTGGTGACGCCGCCGACCCGATCCGACCCGACCGAGCCCATAGTAGTACCGCGATGAAAGGTCGCATGCGCCGCACGATGGAAGCCCAAGTACGGCAACTCGGGTCTGCCGCGCTCGGGCCGCTACCACTGCGCCATGTCAACGCCGCGCAAGACGGGGCCGACGCCGATCGCGTCGCGGAACGCCGTGAAGGCGGGCGACGGTAGAGGCTTGGTGTGGCCGTCGGCAGGCATTTCCGCGCTGGGGAGAAAGTAGAAAGCTACTTCCTCGCGCGTCTGGTAGTCACGCACCATGTGGTAGACGACGTCCACAAGCTTGGTGCGGCCCGTCGCCTCGGGGTTGTTGATCAGTGCAAGGAACGGCTGATTGTATTCCCCCATCGGCACGGCTTGGCCATCGACTCCAAGCACCCCCAGCAGCTTGCCGAGCCATAGGGCCTCCTTCGTAGCCATGGCGGCCGCCACGTACTCGGCCTCGGCGGTGGAAGTTGCCATAGCCGACTGTCGCTTGCTCGCCCACGCAACGGGACCTCCGTTGACCGTGAAGATGAAGCCCGTGGTAGACCGGCGGCCGTCAACGTCGCCCGCCCAGTCAGCGTCGACATTCCCCTGCAGCGGCTTGCTGCTACCGTACATCACCTTCAGATGTGTTGTGCCGCAAAGGTAGCGCAGCACACCCATGGCCGCGCGCAGTTGAGCTTGCTCGGAGAAAGACATAAAGCGGGACATCACGCCGACTGCAAACGAAATGTCTGGCCGCGTCATCGTCGACAAGTAGAGCAGGGAGCCCGCTAGCGCCGCGCAGCGGTTGCCCTCCGGCAGAAGGTCCTTCCCCGTCTTTGCGAGCTTCACCCCCGACGCCATGGGGGTCTTGTTCGGTGTTGCCATCTCCATGCCGAACGCCTCGAGCAGCGCCGCAGTGAGACCCGGGTTTCCCAGAGTAATCGTTCTGGCCTTGCGGTCGCGCGTGACCTTGATGCCGATGGAATTTTTCACCTCCGCCATGTCGTGCACGTCGAACGTTTCCGACACTGCCAACTTGACGGCCTTAACACCCGCCAGACTCTTTCCCGCAACGATAAGATCGTCAACGTAGACCAGCATGAAGACGCGTCCGTGCTTAGGGTGGTTCCACTCTAGACGCTTGGGTCCACGGGTGACCTAGAGGCGCCCACCTCCTTGAGCTCTTTTTCCAGCTTCATGCCGTAAAGAGATCCCGCCTGCTTTTTCCCGCACAAGGCCAGGTTCAGCCCGGCAAATCTCCCCCGCGTCCACGTCCTCGACACCATCTGGTAGCTTGATGTACATCTCCTTGTCCATCTTTGCGTTCAGGAAGGCTGTCTCATCGTCAACATGGTGAATCTCCGAGTTATTGGCGGCCGCCACGGTGACGATTGCACGCGTCGTTGCCGCATTTGGAACCGGTGCCCACGTCTCAGCGAAGTCCCGCCCCGGAACTTGGTTGAAGCCCTGGGCCACAAGCCGCGCCTTGTAGCGCGTCAGCTTTCCCTCTGCATCGCTCTTGATGTCGAACACGAAGCGGGTCTTGACCGTCTTTTGCTTCTTGTTGCTCACCTTGGTCTTGGACCAGGTTCCCAGATGCTTGTGCGCCACTACCTCGTCCTTGATGGCCCTCTGCCACAACGGCCAGTCAGGACGGGCACGCGCCTCCTTCTCGTTTGCCGGCGGCTTGGTCAAGTCCCAGCCATCCTTTGCCGCCAACTCGGCACTGCTGTCCAAGTACGCCTTGGGATCCTTCTCCGACCAGGTTACCTTTGGGGCTGGCCTACGTGTGGAACAGCGAGGTCCCGGAGCGGCATTGTCCATTCCCGCGTCAGAGTGAACGACAGGGTGTATGGGAGCAGTATAACCCTGACCTTCCTCATCGTCCTCGTCGTCCGCGAGGTCATCAGGATCGCCGTCGCTGTCGCTCTCGGAGTCCTCTTCAAGAAGATGCTTCTCCGCGCCATCTCCTTCGGCATCGAGCATGTCCATTGCCCCATCCATGGAGCCGTTCTTGGCGCTGTCCTCGGTCATCGTCAGCTGGGGACCAGCGCTTGAACCGCCGGGCGAAATCCCGGCCTTCGTCGGCTTCTCTTCCATCAGGACATCCCGACGCTCGAGGACTTTGTTGGTCCCGTCTTCGAGGATGTGGTAGGCCCTGCCACAAACCGTGTAGCCCACAAGGCGGCCCACGTCGGTCCTCGGCTCCGGCTTGCGCTGCTGCTTCTTTGGTTTGAGCGCCCAGGCGGGACTCCCCGAGACGCGGAATCCCGCCACGTTAGAGCATCGTCCTGTCAGCGCTTCCAGCGGCGTCACATCAAGCCCCTCTTTCGGCTAACGGTTACGCACAGGGACAACAGAGGCCAGGGCCTCAGCCCACAGCTCCTCCTCCGCCCCGGAATCGATTAGTGCAGCACGCACGCTCTCCATCAGCGTGCGGTTGACCCGCTCTGCCTTTCCGGTCTGCTGCGCCTTGTACGGCGCCGTCATCTCCGAGGTGATGCCTTTGTCTTCGTACCATGCCTTGAGTTCATGGGTGAGGTACTCCTTGGAACCGTCGTGACGGACGCGCTTGACTTTGACACCAGTCGTCGTCTCAAGCTGCTTGATGCGGGTCTTCAGCACTTCTAACGCCATCCTCTTTGTCTTACTGGGCGCCGCCGTGATGAATCCAGTGTTGTCCTTCAGCGCAGTGATGAAGAAGATGGAGCCACCCAGTGACTCCATCAGTGGCCCACCCATGCCGGTGTGGACCAGCACGCACTTGGTTGTCTTGGAGGATCACAGCGGATGCGGTGCCTGCACCATCCTTCCATCCACGCACGGCTCACACACAGTGCAGACGACACGCTCGGCAATAGCCACCGACGACGGCATCCTGTCCACTATCTTGGCGGCCCGCTTGAGGTTCTCAAACCTCAAGTGGTTGAACCGGCGATGCCAAAGCTCCGCCTCCCCGGCGGTGCGGGTGGACGCCGTGTTCGCCGAAGCCTTAACGGGCGTCACCTTGAGCAATTACTGCTCCCGGTAGCTGACCTTTCCGACTACCGACGCCTCCTTGAGCACTCCGCTCGCACGCACAGCATCCCCGTCGCTGACGATGTAGCAGGCGTCCCAAACAAACATCACCGCACCACTTTTGCGGTCGATCGCCCGAACCGACAGCAGGTTGCTTGTCAGGTCGGGCACGAGCATGGCCTCTGCTAGGACCATGCGCGCCTTGGTTTTGCCCTTGCCAACGTCCATAGAGACGTGGCCGTGCCGCTTGATGGGGACTTTGTCACCATTGGCCAAGGTGACCTTGGCTCCGCTCCCTGCCGCCTGGACGGTGAAGCCGTTGTCGCCGGCGGCCACGTGGTTGGTCGCCCCCGAATCGAGCACCCTGGTCTACGACCCGCTGGTGCTCCCGTGTTCTTTACTGGAGCCGTGCTGACCTGCCGAAGCAGTACACGCCAAAGCGACACCCGCCTGGGGCCCGCACCCATGGCCGCCATCACGGTCGCAGAGACCGAGCCTGTTTTTCCCCTTTGCATCGTCAGCCCTCCGCTTGTAGCAGACGCGCTTTATGAACCCCTTCTCGTCTCAGTAGTAGTACACCACCGACTTCCTGGCACACGGCGTCTTTGGCGCCGCAGCCGCGAAAGCGTGCGACTTGACACTACCAACGAGCTTGGATGAGCCCGCAGATTTGTTCCCCTGCTCGACTTGAAGCAGCTTAGCTGTCACGTCCGCCATGACCATCTTGACGTCCTTGTTCTCCAGGACCTTCTTGAGCATCCCGTACTCGGAAGGAAGCCCCGACAAGACACGCAGCACGAGCGTGTTGTCATCCACAGGGTTGTCGAGCATGGCCAGCTCGTCCCGGATCATTTTAGCGCGCGACGTGAACTTGAGAATTCTCTCTTCGTCTCTGTTCTGAAGGCTGCTCAGCTCTTCCATGAGCCGAAGCAGCTGAGCGTCATCCCGCGCCTTAAACATGCCCAAGAGCGCGTTCCACGCCTCCTTAGCCGTGTCGACCGACGTCAACGTGTTGAGGTGCACGGGCTTGACCGACATCTGGGTGGTCGCAAGAGCCTCCTCATTCATGGCGTCCCACTGCGCGACCACCGGGTAGGCCTTCTTGTCGTCCGACCCAGACGCCGGACGGTCCGTCAAGACCGCCTTCCACAGCTTCTCCTTCTTGAGCTGCGCACGTTGATACGCCGACTACACTCTGTAGTCGTCGTCCAGCTGTGCAAACCGCGGGCCGCCAAAGCGGCGGTGGTCCGACACGTTGACGACCGTGGCACCGACCGGTACCACCTCGTCGACGTTAGAGGCTGTACCCGCTCGTCCGACGCAGGGAACACACCGCGACCCGAACGACGTCGTCCCCCTAGAGCCCGTAGGAGAGGAAGACGATGACCACCACCGACAACTGGGCCCGTAACCTGTGAAGCGGGCAGTACAATGGGTGGGTGCGTCAAGGTTCTATCATGAAGGTGGCGCGAGCCGTAAGGGGGCAGCCTGATAAAACGCAGGCCCCCCCACGCTCTCAGCACCCGCAAACACCCCCACTCCCAGCAAGCATACACTCACCACGCACCTCCGCGTGCTGAGAGCGCACGGGCCACGAGCACGCGCGCTCAAAGCCCCTCAAAATCCCGACAACGCACCTCGCTAATCTTCCGGAGCTCATCCCCTAAAGGGTGCCCCCAAAATCAAGTACATGCGATACACTCAAAATACGATATCAAAATACAGAACAAATTGCAATGTGACATCCCGCCAACGCGTTGAGTCACATGGAATTGCTGAGAACATCTCAGCAGCTCCCCACTCATGGTGAAGCGAGCCATCAATCAGGGCTTTTAAAAGCTCATCCCGACTGTGCGCGCCTCCCTCGACAAGTACCAAGCTCGCTACACGCGAAACTGGGACAGCCGGGTGCGGCCGAAGAACAAGGACCTGGCGGTTGGCGACTTCGTCTACCTCCGCTCCCAGTGCGGCGGGCACAAGCTGCTGCCCAAGGCCCTTGATCCGTTGTAGATTCTCGGTACGGATGGCACTTACTTCGCCATCGTCCAAGGCGACGGCAAAGGACAGGTCAACAGTATTGACGTCACACCGGCACCGCGCCCGGGGTCGGGACCGGATTCCGAGCCGCATCGGCTCACACAGACCCTGCTCCCAGACGTGAACTCCTCCGATGAGGAACCGACGTGAGAAATCGACCGGCTGTTGGATATTCGCCACGACGCCGATAATGGCATCGTGGCGAAATTCCGGTGGGCCACATATCGCCGGGGAGATGATTCGTGGGAACCCGTTTCGGGTTTGCCGAAGCATCTCGTCATCCGTTTGCGGAAGCAGAAAAAGTTTACGCTACCCGACGAAGCTTTCCCGACGACGCCCGTAGTCCTCGCCCGGTGCCCTCGGAAACCCTATTGGGTATGCGTCGCGGTCCAGCAGCACACTAACGAGACGGACGCCGTGCTCGTCGATGTCCGCTGGACGTCCCCTACAACTAGCCACGAGGAGACTGTCCCTGCTCTCTGGCCATCCTCCCTCCTTTCGGAATTTTCCGAAGACCCACTACCTACCCTCTGGGCACTGGGACGGCCCACCTTCGAGAACGTCGATGCGGTCTGGGGCCCCCATACGGTCGAGCTGTTCAGCACCCCCGCGGCAACCCATCTGCCCCGGTTCCTGCCCGTTTCCCCCACGGACGCCGCGCGCGGCTGCGCCGCGGCGTTTTCTGTCGACTGGGCAGTCGAGAACGTGTGGGCCAACCCCCCCTTTTCCTTTTTACCACAAGTCGTCGCCCGAATCACGTCCAGCCCATGTCACGTCACCCTCGTCGCCCCGCGCTAGCAACACCAGTCCTGGTGGGCGCTCGCCACACGCTACTGCGCCGCGCGGGTGCAACTCAGCCCCCCCTATCCCAAGTTCACGGTGGCCGGCCGCACAGCCTCCTTCTCGCCGCCTGTGTGGCGCGTAGTGATCAGCCGCTTTGAGGAGGCTCATACCACCCGGGTCCGCGCCGGCGCCACCACTTAGCGGTGCCGCCGCCGAGGACCCATGGGCCGACTACCCCCCGACTCGTCGCTGTCGCCCTAGACTTACCTCTCGGCGGCGGACGCCACACGATCCGCCGCCCCCACCTCTTTCAGGATACGACCTATGTCGTCCTACATGTGCGTCGCGAGGCGCAGCTCCCTGACGACCTTGACGACAGCGTACGCCGCCTCCCCCACAGTGCGGTCCCTGGACGTCCGCATGAACGCATGCAGCCGGTCCACGCCACTTCGGAGCACCCGGCTGATGGCCGGACCCACGGCGCCAGCCGGCGCACCGCCTGCCGCGGCCCAGAGTTTCACTTCCGCCGCCGACGGGTGCGCCCGGAGCGCGGCGCCTTCCGGCGCAATGGAGCCCACGCGGTACCACTTGTGGTACGCCGGGTTCGGAGGCTCCACCTCCTGCCCCTCGGACGGCAGCGGGATTTTCCCCCGCGTGGCCTCCCCGCTCCGCCGCGACCCGGTTGCCCCCGCCGTCAACCGGGCCGCGCTATCGGCGCCGGCCGGCGTCCGGCTGCGCCGCGCGTCGCCCGGTTGGGGCGCCGCCGTTCCGCCTTTCTCCCGCCATGATGCCCCCACGGTCGCCAGCGGCTTCCGCGCGCGTGCCGACGCCGTCGGCGGCGACCACGACCACTGGCTGCCCCCCGTGCATTCCGCCATGGACGCCGCGCCGCTTCGTTGCGACGGAGCCGGTGGCGGCGTTTTCCGACGCAGCGTCGGGCCACGACGAAGGCGTGGCGTCCCACGCCTCGGCGGCGGCTTCCGTCCGCGTTGGGGCCGGGGCGTTGGTGACCGCCGTTCCAATGGTGACGGCGACCGACGCGGTGACGGCGACCAACGGGGTGACGCCGACCGAAGCGGTGAGGCCGACAGACGCGGTGACGCCGACCGACGCGGGGACGCAAACCGATTCGGCGACCCTGGATCGGGCGTCCGCGTCCGCGTCCGCGTTGCTGACGCCACCACCGGCGGCGTCCACGACGGCGACCGCCGGGCACCCGCACGGACTCGCCCCCCCAGCGACGACGGCGTAGCCGACGCGGCCCGCCAGAACGGGGACTCCGAGCATGCCGCGGCCCCGCCCTCGGGGGCCTCGTCGCTGCCCCCGTCCCGGGTGTTCCCCCCCCCGGCGTCTCCAGCCGCCTCCGGCGGGGTCCGTGCCGTCGCGTTCCTCGACGGCAAGTGCTCGGCCCGACTTGGGATGTCGATGCCCACGGCGTCCAACGCTAGTCGACACACGTAGGGGCTCGCCGCGTCGTCCCCCTCCGCCGGCAATGGCGTCTGCCCGGGCGGAAAGCCCGCGGCCTCCACCACGTCTCCCCATTTGATGAGCAGCACCGCCATGCCTCACAGCAGCCGCTGGAGCCGGGCATGCTCGTCCGCACTCCCCGCCGCTATGTCATCCAATAGGAGACGCTCCAGCCGATGAAGTAGGACAAAGGGGATGCGGTGCACCCGCCAGCCGGCGAGGTCCGCCAGCAGCGTGATGGCGGTGACTGCACGCGCTCCACAACGTACATGTCCCAGAGGCAACTCCTGTCATCCCCCTTCATGCGGTCGTAAGAATACGACAGCACGGTGGGGTACGCCATGTGCAACCCCCGCGGCAGCTTCGAGTCCTCCAGCGCCGCCGGCACGCGCCGCCAGCCGGCGCCGCTCAACCGCTTGGCGTGGTGGCCGGCCGTCATCAGGTATGGGACGTCGTCGCCCTTGCGCGCCCGGACGTCCAAATTCTTCAGCGCCTGGTTGCCCGCCAGGCGGTCTCTCTCCGCCTGGAGGAGCGTCAGATCTTGCTCAACCCGATCGGGTTTCGGCCAGGAGCTGATGTCCGGCCGCTCATACGTCGGGACCGACCGCGGCGCCGCCCCCGCGCTTTGCCGTCGAGCAATCTTGTCCGCCGCCTCCCCGTAGTAGTACATCGCCGCGTCCATCGCGTCCCGGTGCTGCGCATCGGCGACCTGCACGTGGTCGAGTTCCGCCGCCGTCCGTAGATACGGAAGCGACATCTCCGTCAGGTACGCTACCGGCGCCGTCACCGCGTCCGGCATAAGGCTCATGAGCCGGCCACAGCAGTGCGTCACCCACGGCACACACTCGCGGAAGTCCCCGGCGCTCCCTTCCGCCCTCACGAACGTGTGCGCCGTCCACAGGAACCTCTACGGCAACGTCGAACCGAAGCGCGCCACCTCCCGGCTGAAGCGGACGGCCATCTCGCCGTCGCACTGCTGCGTGTGCACCTCGTAAATGCCGCCGTGCCAATACGCTATGCGTACGCCGGCCCGCATGCGGTCGACCGGCGGCTGGCTCCGCGGGTCGGGGTTCGGCACCTGCACATGCTGCGGCACCCTATCTTGGTCCGCCACTACGCCCTTGGGGAACCGCTTCAAGCCCGTCTTCAATGCGTCCCGTAAGGGAGGCGCGATGTAAGTCATCGCCGCCGCTTCCCCGGCCCCCGCAATCCGCCCGCGCCGGCAGCACGCCCACGCCGTGGGCGTCCGCGCGTGCCGCCTCCGCTGCCGCCGTCCACATCGCCGCCGGTCTCTGCAAGGCGGTGTGTCCGTCGCGCCGCCGCGTGCTGCCCGTGCGCGCGCCCCTCAGTGGTCCGCGTCGCTCGGGCGACCCCGCCCGGCGCCCTCGCGCTAGCTACCCCCCACGGATGCTCGGCACAAGCCGCCCCGCATCCGTCCTTCCTGGAGGGTGACCGCCAGGACTTGGCCCGGGGGGGGTGTTGCCTTTGGCCGGGGGAAAGTCCAGTAATTATGCCCCTGCCGGGACTTGCTGCCGTCTCTCCGTACTTCGGATTGCGGGCTATGGGACGGCTGTCCCTCACTCAGTAGACCCCCCCCCTCAATGCGGACACGGGGTTACTCTTCCGTCTCTCTTTTCCGTCTGTTTTCGTCTTTTTATTCTGGCGCCGGTCACGGCCCGCGCCGCCTCGCCTTGCTTTCCATCTAACATTTGGCGTCTCTCTCGAGTCCTAGCCTTTGCGCGCCTTTGCGCCATCTAGGTCCTCGCGGGAGCGCGACCCTTCGGGTCCTCCATTTTTGTATTGTCAGTGTAGCTACAGGGTATTTGCTCGCGCCTTCTTTGTTGGCAGAGCAAACACTCCATGACAAACAGGATTCCCTCGACAAAAGTGCAATGTACACACTCCTCCGCTACACGCACCTCCGCTCAGGCCAGACTTACTCCGCGTCCTCCTCCTCATCATTTTAAAAATTTCAGCACCCGCCCCCTCAGCAGTCTCTACCACATTAACCAGAATGCGGCGCATCTCGCGCACAATGTTACGGGGCGATTGCGCGGCCGTAGATGTCGAAGACTTTGCGACCCTCCGTGCGCGCCGATGAGTACAGGGGAGTGTCGCAGAGTCACCAACACGCTGCCCCACGACGGCGACCGTGGGGAGTGGGCGGGAGGCACGACGGCGACGGTGGGGGGGGGGTGGGGAGCAGGTGTGCGACGGCGTTTGAGCGACGCAAGGCGGCTTTTGAGGACAGCCATGGATTTAATTTGAAATTTCCGTGCACGGACGCTCATTGGCTGCTGAAGCAGCGCGCTCGTGCGCAAGCCGATTGGCTGCCGGGTCTCGTGGGATCAGATAACAAGAGGCGCGTACGAGATTGCACTTTTGGATGAGCGAAATTTGAAGTAGCCTCCGACTGTCACGGGACCGCTGCAAGAAACTGATACGCTTCTTCTTCACATGCTCAATGCGGACGTCTATCTTCGGCCAGTGGGATTGGAGCGCTGCGCAGAATAGTGCAATGGAAAGCACGAGGTGCGTGCACATGAAACAAAGGAGAGAGACGGTGCTGTGACCTCGTGCGGCTCGCCCAGTGTGCCGGAGGGCCTTAAACGAAAGGTCTGAGCCGTTTTTCTTCGATGCAGGTGTGCTGTTGCAAGGCTTTCTACTGAAGAATGCGTACCATCTCTTGCACTAAAACTATTTGGGGGGTCGCTATCCTTCGTGTGAAGACTTCTCGTCAAACGCAAAAGTGGGAACATGGGAGGAACCCCGCCACACCTAGGCTCGGAGATCCCATCCCAGCCGATGCATCGGCAGATCCGGACCAGCCGTCGCATCGCTGCTTGAGATAGACACGGCACAAGCAGGCCGAAATCATACAAGAACTGCATGAACCAGCCGCCAGTAGCCCCGTTCGTACCGAAAAGAGTGACAGTCCGGCCACCGGCCAACCTCCAAACAAGAGTTCCTCCGAAAAGATACGGATAATGGCGCATTTCACGTCTCTGAGGCGTCCCTAAACCTTCCAGAACCAGAGCATGTCATTTATATTTATTTTTGAAAGTGTTTGCAATCGACATGGAGTTCGCAGCAGATACCGTTCTGATCTAGGGGCAGTGTGCCGACGCTCGATGGTGGAAACGAGCCTGTCTGGCTCGACTTCGCGTTGGAGCGATGAGACCCGTCACAACGGGCAACGAATGTCGTATGGCCATGAGGTGCGGAACGGGAAGTTTGCATCCGTTGGGAAACAGGTGCCCATCCTGCAAGGTAGGCTTGTTGAGTGCGCCCCGATTGTCGGGGCGCTGGTGCATAATGAGCCCCTGAGCGCCTTTTTGAGCGCTCAGTGCGCCCTGAGCGCCCCAAAAGCGCCCGTTGTAGCACCCATAAATTATCAGGTAGCCCCCTCTTTTTCTGACGTTCTTAACTGTGTTTCGTGGTAATTAGCGACCATCTTGGAATCTCCTCATGCATGTGAAAGCCGTCATATTGACGGTCATCTACAAAGCCCAATGTATCCGCGTGCCGCCCACGGCGGCAGCTCCCAAGGACAAACAAGAGAACAGCAGAACATGTCCCACGTCGTGACTCAAACAACCAGACCGCCGGGCCATGAGGACAAGAAACACACGAGCACCCTACACAGTCACGCCAACCTATACACGTCTGCAGCCTTGGCCAAGTAGAAATCCTCGTCACAGATGTCTTGCACCGATGCCGCGCACTTGAAGCCGACGCCCACTGTCGTCAAATCTCCTCCCCCCCATATGAACGTGCCTTCTTGTGTCGCATGAGACGACACCGCCATGAGGTTGTTGTCGATGGCGGCTTGGGCGGCGTCGGGGGGGGAGCGAACGATGGGCGTCAAGGGCTGCGTTGGGAGGGGAGGGGAAGACGGGATGGTTGATGAGCGCGGAGCCAGCGGCGTAGATGGGAGCGACATCGAGCGGCGAGCCAGCCGCGGCGGCAGCGGCGACGGCGCCGGTGGAGGCGGGGCGCTCGCGATGGGGCAGAGGGGAGGGGTGTCGAAAGAAGCATGGGAGCACGGAGGGTGGAGGTCGCGGGAGGTGGACGAGAAGCATGCTGCTGCTCTGGCGCGAAGACGAGGGCCATTGCTGCTGCCATGACCACCTCCCGACGGGCCCTTCCAGCCGAACCGCTGAGGCAGCTGCAGCCAGGGCCGCTGCACCCGGCGCGGGTGCAGTCAGTGGCTTCGGTCACTCGGTCGACGACGTAGTTAAATTTTACGACAATACTTATTCCGATCGCCCAGCAAAGCACCCAGGAACTCATGGGCGCTGGGCGCTGGAGCGCCCTCTGAGCGCCCTTTGAGAGCCTAAAATGCGCCCCAATAGAGCGCCCTCGGCGCACTCAACAACCCTACCACAAGGGTGCCTTTCTGGGCAGACACGTTTGAGTCTTTCTGTGGAAGGAATTCGATTGGCAGTATGGTTGTTCCTGATTAACAAGGCCATCACGTATTTAGTTGACTTGAAGGCGCGTTTCCCGGTTTCAAGGTGCCTCGAGCAGCTCTATGGTGCGTGTCCAAAAAATGAGATATGCGCGTTTTCTGGAAGACTGACACATCACTGCACGGTTGCAGGCGGGGTGGGGTACGAGAAAATTCTCGACTGGCCTCCATGGAAAGAGCCTCTTCCGAGATGTTCTTGGCTGACAACTGCTTAGTACCTGCCTGTGGGCCCTGTTCTGTGGACCTCTCAGATAACCCCGATCTTGGAGCCAGTCTTTTTCAGGTTCTTGGGGCTACAGGTTTGCAACGCCTAAGCTCATGTGCTAACTGGAGCT
>Ga0114955_1000578_pt1 | contig 17360 bp, 14 predicted proteins | sample Porto_5metaG_FD_87302 | JGI IMG/M metagenome (GOLD analysis project Ga0114955, IMG submission 87302) | Marine algal microbial communities from Porto, Portugal - Porto_5 metaG | ecosystem: Host-associated > Algae > Red algae > Unclassified | place: Portugal: Porto | collected 2015-02-02 | reverse complement strand
TCACCATTACGTTTTGATGGGGAAGAATGTCACTTTGATATAGCAGTTAGTTGTGGTAAAGGAACATATATACGAACACTAGCTACTGATATAGGTGCTAAACTAGGGTATCCTGCTCATATGTCATTATTAACTCGTATTGAATCTGGAGGCTTTAATTTAGAACAAAGTTTGTCATTAGAAGATATTAAAAATTTGCATGAGCATGATTCGTTACAAGATAAATTGTTTCCTATAGAATATGGTTTGAAAGGTTTACCACAACAAATGGTTACAGATGATCAAATCAAACAACGCATCCTAAACGGACAAAAATTTTATAAAAAGCAGTTCGAAAACATTAATGATGATCAATTTGTATTTGTAGATAATGCATCACAAAAAGTGTTGGCTATATATATCATACATCCAGATAAACCAGGAGAATTAAAACCTAAAAAAGTATTTAATTAAAGGAGATTTATTATGAAAGTGATAGAAATTACCCATCCAATTCAAGAAAATCAAAGAATAAATGAAAACGTTGCGATGGCGTTTGGTTTCTTTGATGGTATGCATAAAGGGCACGATAAAGTTTTTCAAACTTTAGATGAACAAGCGCAATCACACGGATTGAAAAAAGCAGTTATGACCTTTGATCCGCATCCATCAGTTGTGTTAAATCCAGAACGTAAAAGAACAACTTATTTAACACCACTTTCTGATAAAATTGACATGATTGAAGCACATGGTGTTGATTACTGTATTGTCATCAATTTTTCATCTAGATTTGCTAATGTTACTTCTGAAGAATTTATAGAAGAATATATTATTAAAAATAATGTTAAAGAAGTTATTGCAGGATTTGATTTTACATTTGGAAAATTCGGTAAAGGTAACATGTCAGTGTTAAATGAGGTAGAAGACTTTAACACTACTATAGTTGGTAGACAAGAATTAGGCGAAGAAAAAATATCAACAACTGCTATTAGAGAAGCATTGCAAAATGGAGAACTACAAAAAGCCAATGAAGAATTGGGTTACTTATATAAAATCAAAGGTACTGTAGTTCAAGGTGAAAAACGAGGCCGTACTATTGGTTTTCCAACTGCAAATGTTCATCCTAGCGATGATTACTTATTACCTAAAAAAGGTGTATACGCTGTAAGTATGGAAATCGGAGCAGAACAAAAGCTGTTCCGTGGAGTTGCTAATGTAGGTGTTAAACCAACTTTCCATGACCCAGCTAAAGCCGAAGTAGTTATCGAAGTAAATATTTTCGATTTCGATGAAAATATTTACGGTGAACGTGTAGTTGTTTATTGGCATCATTTCTTAAGACCGGAAATTAAATTTGATGGTATAGATCCATTGGTTGAACAAATGAATGATGATAAAGCGCGTGCAAAATATTTATTATCAGTTGATTTCGGTGATGATGTATCATATAATATATAAAGTTGATTAAAACGAGTTGATTCGTTTTAACCACAACCTTTTTCTTAGTAGGTCGAGACTCCGACGCCTAACTCGGATAAAGGTGTATATACAATAAAGGAGGAAATTGATAATGGCAATTTCACAAGAACGTAAAAATGAATTAATTAAAGAATACCGTACTCACGAAGCAGACACTGGATCTCCAGAAGTTCAAATCGCTGTCTTAACTGCTGAAATCTCAGCTTTAAACGAGCATTTACGTGAGCACAAAAAAGACCACCATTCACGTCGTGGATTATTAAAAATGGTAGGTCGTCGTAGACATTTATTAAACTACTTACGTGGTAAAGATATTCAACGTTACCGTGAATTAATTAAATCATTAGGTATCCGTCGTTAATCTTAATAATAAATTAGGAAAGCACCATTCGATTGGTACTTTCCTTTTTTTATTCTCTAACAAATAAGAACTAATATAAATTGAAAGTAATAAGTGATATGATATAAGTAATAGAATTTAGAGAGGAGATTCATAATGTCTCAAGAGAAGAAAGTTTTTAAAACTGAATGGGCTGGCAGATCATTAACAATTGAAACAGGACAGTTAGCCAAACAAGCTAATGGTGCTGTTTTAGTTCGTTATGGTGATACAGTTGTATTATCAACTGCAACTGCTTCTAAAGAGCCACGTGATGGTGACTTTTTCCCATTAACAGTTAATTATGAAGAAAAAATGTATGCTGCAGGTAAAATTCCTGGAGGATTTAAAAAGAGAGAAGGACGTCCAGGTGATGATGCAACTTTAACTGCACGTTTAATTGATAGACCAATTCGTCCATTATTCCCTAAAGGTTACAAACATGATGTGCAAATTATGAACATTGTACTTAGTGCAGACCCAGATTGCTCACCTGAAATGGCTGCAATGATAGGTTCATCTATGGCATTAAGTGTTTCTGATATTCCATTCCAAGGACCAATCGCTGGTGTAAATGTGGGTTATGTTGACGGAAAATATGTTATCAATCCAACTGTTGCAGAGAAAGAAGTATCACGTTTAGACCTAGAAGTTGCAGGTCATAAAGACGCTGTTAACATGGTTGAAGCGGGTGCTAGCGAAATTACTGAAAGCGAAATGCTTGAGGCAATCTTCTTTGGTCATGATGAAATTAAACGCTTAGTTGCATTCCAACAAGAAATTATTGACCATATTCAACCTGAAAAACAAGAATTTATTCCAATTGAAAGAGATGAAGCACTTGTTGAAAAGGTTAAATCTTTAACAGAAGAAAAAGGTTTAAAAGACACTGTATTAACATTTGATAAACAACAACGTGACATTAATTTAGATGCATTAAAAGAAGACATTGTTGCTGAATTTATCGATGAAGAAGATCCTGATAATGAAACTTTAATTAAAGAAGTTTATGCAATCTTAAATGATTTGGTTAAAGAAGAAGTAAGACGTTTAATCGCAGACGAAAAAATTCGTCCTGATGGTCGTAAACCTGATGAAATTCGTCCATTAGAATCTGAAGTTGGTCTTTTACCTAGAGCACATGGATCTGGTTTATTCACTCGTGGACAAACACAAGCATTGTCAGTATTAACATTAGGTGCTTTAGGAGATTATCAATTAATTGATGGCCTAGGACCAGAAGAAGAAAAACGTTTTATGCATCACTATAATTTCCCTAACTTCTCAGTTGGTGAAACGGGTCCAGTAAGAGCACCAGGACGTCGTGAAATTGGTCACGGTGCATTAGGTGAAAGAGCACTTAAGCACATCATACCTGATACTTCAGATTTCCCTTATACAGTAAGAATCGTAAGTGAAGTATTAGAATCTAATGGTTCATCTTCACAAGCGTCTATTTGTGGTTCAACATTAGCTTTAATGGATGCAGGTGTGCCAATTAAAGCACCAGTTGCCGGTATCGCTATGGGACTTGTTACTCGTGAAGATAGTTATACTATTTTAACGGATATTCAAGGTATGGAAGATGCTTTAGGTGACATGGACTTTAAAGTTGCAGGTACTAAAGAAGGTATTACTGCTATCCAAATGGACATTAAAATTGACGGTTTAACTCGTGAAGTGATTGAAGAAGCTTTAGAACAAGCGCGTCAAGGTCGTTTAGCTATTATGGATCATATGTTACAAACTATTGATCAACCTAGAAATGAACTAAGTGCCTATGCACCTAAAGTTGTTACAATGAATATTAACCCATCAAAAATTAGAGATGTCATTGGACCAGGCGGTAAAAAAATCAATGAAATTATTGATGAAACAGGCGTTAAACTTGATATCGAACAAGACGGTCAAATATTTATTGGTGCAGTAGATCAAGAAATGATTAATCGTGCACGTGAAATAATTGAAGAAATTACTCGTGAAGCTGAAGTTGGTCAAGTATACAATGCTAAAGTTAAACGTATTGAAAAATACGGCGCTTTCGTTGAATTATTCCCAGGTAAAGATGCGTTATTACACATCTCACAAATTTCTACTGAACGTATTAATAAAGTAGAAGACGTGTTGAAAATTGGAGACACAATTGAAGTTAAAGTAACTGAAATTGACAAACAAGGTCGTGTCAACGCTTCACATAAAGCTATAAACGAAAAATAATATTGTTTAAATGATTGGAATCTTTATAAAGGGTTCCAATCTTTTTATATTTCGCTAACCTTTTATATTAAAGCAGTGATGACATTGATTAATAGTGTACATCAAGCCCATTTTAACTTATAATAAATGGTGAGTTTATATATGGACGGGGATAAAATATAGGAGGTAACATTTTGAGTTTAATAAAGAAAAAAAATAAAGACATTCGCATCATACCACTTGGTGGTGTAGGAGAAATTGCGAAAAATATGTATATCGTTGAAGTAGACGATGAGATGTTTATGCTTGATGCTGGTTTAATGTTTCCAGAAGATGAAATGTTAGGCGTAGATATCGTAATTCCAGACATTCAATATGTCATTGAAAATAAAGAAAAATTAAAAGGCATTTTCCTAACACATGGACATGAACATGCAATGGGTGCCGTAAGTTATATATTAGAACAAGTTGATGCTCCTGTTTACGGGTCTAAATTAACAATTGCCCTTGTTAAAGAGAGTATGAAATCACGTAATATTAATAAAAAAGTTCGTTACTATTCAGTTAACCATGAATCAGTTATGCGTTTTAAAAATGTGAATATTAGTTTCTTTAATACAACACATAGTATCCCCGATAGTTTAGGTATCTGTATTCACACATCTTATGGTTCAATTGTATACACAGGTGAATTCAAATTTGATCAAAGTTTAAGTGGACAATACTCACCAGACTTTAAACGTATGGCTGAAATTGGAGAAGAAGGAGTCTTTGCTTTAATCAGTGACTCTACTGAAGCTGAAAAACCAGGATACAATACACCTGAAAACGTGATTGAACATCACATGTACGATGCATTTGCTAAAGTAAATGGACGTCTTATTGTATCATGCTATGCTTCAAACTTTATAAGAATACAACAAGTATTAAATATTGCGAGCCAATTAAATCGTAAAGTATCTTTCTTAGGACGTTCACTAGAAAGTTCATTTAATATTGCACGTAAAATGGGTTATTTTGATATTCCGAAAGATTTACTTATTCCAATTAGCGAAGTTGAAAATTATCCTAAAAATGAAGTCATTATTATTGCAACAGGTATGCAAGGTGAACCTGTAGAAGCATTAAGTCAAATGGCTCAACAAAAACATAAAATTATGAACATCGAAAAAGGTGATTCAGTATTTTTAGCAATTACAGCATCAGCTAATATGGAAGTTATTATCGCTAATACATTAAATGAATTAGTACGTGCAGGTGCACATATTATTCCTAATAATAAAAAGATTCATGCATCAAGTCATGGATGTATGGAAGAACTAAAAATGATGATTAATATTATGAAACCAGAATACTTTATACCTGTTCAAGGTGAATTTAAAATGCAAATTGCGCATGCTAAATTAGCAGCTGAAGCAGGTGTTGCACCTGAAAAGATTTTCCTTGTTGAAAAAGGTGATGTTATTAATTATGACGGTACAAATATGGTATTAAATGAAAAAGTACCTTCAGGTAATATATTAATCGATGGTATCGGCGTCGGTGATGTAGGTAATATTGTATTAAGAGATCGCCATTTATTAGCTGAAGACGGAATCTTTATTGCAGTAGTTACACTTGATCCTAAAAATCGCAGAATTGCAGCGGGACCTGAAATACAATCAAGAGGTTTTGTTTACGTTAGAGAAAGCGAAGACTTATTAAAAGAAGCTGAAGAAAAAGTACGTGAAATCGTTGAAGCAGGATTACAAGAAAAACGTATTGAATGGTCAGATATTAAACAAAATATGAGAGACAAAATTAGCAAATTACTTTTCGAAAGTACTAAACGTCGTCCAATGATTATTCCAGTCATTTCAGAAATATAATCATTATAAATATAATTTAAAGAGGTTGGGACATACTCACATTGTTTTTAGTCATTTGAAATATATGACTTTGAACTTCAATAGACTATTGTAAGTATAAGGGATGATTCGAATACATTCTTTATTTTACGAAATGTTTCTATTATGAGTGTAAGTGTCCTTGCCTCTTTCATCTTATTAAAAAAGCCTTAAATTATTGGCACAAAAGTTATTTATTATACATATGAAAGATTATAAAAAGAAGGTGTACCAATTTGCCACAAGCAAAGAAAAAATCGCCGACAAAGAAAAAAACAAATACAACTAGAAAGAAAACAACCACAAAGAAAAAGCAAACTGAGAGTCCATTAAGATATATTATTGCTATCGTTGTGGTTATTTTAATCATTTTAGGTGCTTTTCAATTAGGCATCATAGGACGAATGATTGATAGTTTCTTTAATTATTTTGTAGGAATGAGTCGATATTTAACATATATTTTAATTTTATTAGCAACAGGTTTTATCACATATTCTAAGAAAATACCTAAAACAAGAAGAACAGTAGGTTCAATTACATTACAATTTGCATTACTATTTATAGCTCAGCTATATTATCACTTTAGTAAAGGTATCGTTTCTGAAAGAGAACCAATATTGTCTTATGTTTATAAATCATATGAACATAATCATTTTCCAAATTTTGGTGGCGGATTGATTGGCTATTATTTACTAGAAATTTGTATTCCGCTCATTTCTATTGTCGGTGTTATCATTATTACGATTTTACTTTTAGCATCAAGCATTATTTTGCTATTAAACTTAAGACATCGTGATGTATCTAAAAAAATATTAGAAGGTATTAAAACTACTACAGTATCAGCTTCTCAAAATTTAAAAGAAAACCGACAAAATAATAAATCTAAAAAAGAAGAAAAAGCCAAAAATAAAGCAGAAAGAATCGAAAAGCGCCATCGTTCACAAGAAAATGATGTAGTAAAAGACGTTACAGATTTACCAGAAGTACAACAAGACAGTGATATACCTATATATGGTCATAGTGATTCTGAGAAAGAGACAGTACAACCAAAACGTAAAAAACGATTATTTGATCATGAAGCAAATGACAATACACCAAGCAATAAAGAACAACAGACGAATAATGATCGTTCTGAAATAGAACATCAAACTCAATCAACAAATAATGAAAATGGTGATAGCCAAAATGAAAATTCTATTTCTGAAGCTGGAGAAGAAATGAATGTTTCTTATGTAGTACCGCCATTATCATTATTAAAGCAACCAGCTCAGAAACAATCAACGTCAAAAGCAGAAGTTAAACGTAAAGGTCAAGTTTTAGAATCTACAATGAAAAACTTCGGTGTTGATGCAAAAGTTACTCAAATTAAAATCGGACCAGCCGTTACACAATATGAAGTTCAACCAGCACAAGGAGTGAAAGTAAATAAAATCGTTAATTTGCATAATGATATTGCTTTAGCTTTAGCTGCAAAGGATGTACGTATTGAAGCACCTATACCAGGACGTTCAGCTGTAGGTATTGAAGTGCCAAATGATAAGATCTCTTTAGTTGCATTGAAAGAAGTATTAGAAGAAAAATTCCCTTCTAATGATAAATTAGAAGTCGGATTGGGTAGAGATATCTCAGGAGATCCAATTACTATTCAATTAAACGAAATGCCCCATTTATTAGTTGCGGGTTCTACCGGAAGTGGTAAGTCTGTTTGCATTAATGGAATAATTACTAGTTTGTTATTAAATGCTAAGCCACATGAAGTTAAACTTATGTTGATTGATCCTAAAATGGTAGAATTAAATGTGTACAATGGTATTCCGCATTTATTAATACCAGTTGTAACTAACCCACATAAAGCGGCACAAGCTTTAGAAAAGATTGTAGCGGAAATGGAAAGACGTTATGATTTATTCCAACATTCTTCTACAAGAAATATAGAAGGATATAATCAATATATTAGAAATCAAAATAAAGAATTAGATGAAAAACAAGCAGAATTACCTTATATTGTTGTAATTGTAGATGAATTAGCTGATTTAATGATGGTTGCTGGTAAAGAAGTAGAAAATGCTATTCAACGTATCACCCAAATGGCACGTGCAGCAGGTATTCATTTAATTGTTGCTACACAAAGACCGTCCGTAGATGTTATTACTGGTATAATTAAAAATAATATTCCATCAAGAATTGCCTTTGCTGTAAGTTCACAAACAGACTCAAGAACGATTATAGGTTCTGGAGGAGCTGAAAAATTACTAGGTAAAGGTGATATGCTATACGTTGGAAATGGTGATTCAACTAAAACAAGAATACAGGGTGCATTCTTAAGTGACCAAGAAGTACAGGATGTAGTCAACTATGTAGTGGAACAACAACAAGCTAATTATGTTAAAGAAATGGAACCTGATGCACCAGTAGATAAGTCAGAAATGAAAAGTGAAGATGCGTTATATGATGAAGCCTACTTATTTGTTATAGAAAAACAAAAAGCAAGTACATCTTTATTACAAAGACAGTTTAGAATTGGGTATAACCGAGCATCAAGACTCATGGATGATCTTGAGAGAAATCAAGTTATAGGTCCTCAAAAGGGAAGTAAACCAAGACAAATTTTAGTTGATATTGATAAAGATGAGGTGTAATTATGTCGGAAATGAATGCTAAATATAGAGTAAAACAATACATTTTAAATAAAATTAAATCTGGAGAATTAGAGTATGGAAGTAAATTACCAAGTAATTTATCAATTGCTCGTGAACTTCAAATAAAAACAGATGATGTTTATGATGGGATAAATGAACTTATCACTGAACAAGTGATAGTTGATAATTTTGAAGAGGGTACAAGTGTGAAATCACTGCCCCCTTTCTTTTATCCCTTAAATGAATTGATTAGTATAACTGAAATGATTAAAAGTGCTGGTTTTAAATCTGGGACTGAATATTTAAATTTTGATGAACAACCAGCAACCATTTTAGATGCTAAACGTTTAGGAATTGGCGAAAAACAACCAGTTACTATTATAGAAAGATTAAAAACTGCCAATCACCAACCGGTTGTGTATTGTTTAGATAAAATTGCGAAGGACTATTTAACATGTACGGGTTACCAAGAAAGTAATGGTTCAATGTTAAATGCAATTAAAGATGCAACAGGTCATATAGTAACTTATGCAGAAACTGATTTAGAAGCGGTTAATTATGAACCTCATATATCAGAATTACTTAATGCCTCACCACATGAAGGATTAATGTTACTCAAAGTAACACATTATGATGAAGAAAAGAATCCGATTTTATATTCTTTAAATTATATGAAAAGTAGTTTAGTGAAATTTAGAATTACAAAAGAAAAATAATGATAAAGTCATTGGAGGTAAAGTAGTTGCATAAAGAAAAGCAAAATAATAAAAATAGACATATTCATGTGATGCCAACTGAAAAATTTAAAACTACAACGATAACATTTAAATTTATGGCACCACTTGATTATGAAACAATTACTGAACGATCAGTGCTTAGTAAAGTACTAGTAAGAGCTTCTCAAAAGTGGCAAGACGATAAGGCTTTGAATCGTCGATTGTCTGAACTTTATGGCGCTTATGTGAATAGTTTTGTTTCTAAATTTAAAGATAAACATGTTATTACAATTTCCCTTGAAATCGTAAATGAACGCTATCTCAAAGACCAAACCCCATTATTTGAACAAGGGTTAGATTTATTAAATGAATTAATATGGAATCCATTAATACATAATCAACAATTTGACGAAAAATTTGTTAAACAAGAAAAATCACTACTTAGTAAAAAAATAGAAGCTATGATTGATAATAAAGCGCAATATTCATTCTTAAAATTGTTAGAAAATATGTTTGAAAATGAAGCTTATCAATATTTAGCAACAGGTCAAATTGAACAAATATCTAAAGTGACTCCAAATTCCTTATATAATACATATCAATCAATGATTCAAAATGATTATTGTGCTGTTTATGTTGTAGGTAATGTTAATCAACAACAAGTTATTGACCAAATCAATACTAAATTTAATATTGAGCCATTTATTTTTGAGACAACTTCAAATGATAATAAACAATTAGAAAATGCTAGCAACATACCGAATCCAATTGTTGAGACTGATGATGTTGATCAAGCAAAGCTAAATTTAGGATATCGTTTCCCAACGCATTATGGTAAAAATAATTACTATGCTTTTATAGTGTTTAATATTATGTTTGGCGGAGATCCTTCATCTGTACTATTTAACGAGGTACGTGAAAGACAAAGTTTAGCTTATTCTATTCATTCACAAATTGATGGTAAAAATGGTTATCTATTTGTGCTTAGTGGTGTATCAGCAGATAAATATGAAGTTGCTAAACAAACAATTTTAGAAGAGTTCGATAAATTTAAAAAAGGTGAATTTGAAGAAGGTAAAATTGAATTAGCTAAAAAAATCATTACGTCCCAAAGACACGAATCTACAGATAGACCCAAAAGTATTATAGAAATATTACATAATCAGATTCTGTTAGATGAACCACAAACTGACGAAGACTTTTTGAATAACATAAATCAAGTTACTAAGAAAGATATCGTAGATCTTGTAAATGAAGCAGTTTTAGATTCGATTTATGTATTAACGAAAGGGGGAAATGAGTAGTGAAACAACATTACTATGAGGTCATAGATGAAAAAGTTTATGAACATGAATTACAAAATGGCTTACGTTTATTTGTCATTCCTAAACCTGGATTTCAAAAAACATTTGTAACGTATACTACTCAATTTGGCTCACTAGATAGTCGTTTTAAACCTCTTGGCCAGAATGAATTTGTGACAGTCCCTGATGGCGTAGCACATTTTTTAGAACATAAATTGTTTGAAAAAGAAGAGGAAGATTTATTTACTGCTTTTGCTGAAGAAAATGCACAAGCGAATGCATTTACAAGTTTTGATCGTACAAGTTACTTATTTAGTGCTACTGATCACTTAGAAAATAATATTAAACGATTACTGACTATGGTTGAGACGCCTTATTTTACAAAAGAAACTGTAGATAAAGAAAAAGGTATTATTGCAGAAGAAATCAAAATGTATCAAGAACAACCTGGCTATAAATTAATGTTTAATACATTAAGAGCGATGTATACAAATCATCCAATTAGAGTGGATATTGCGGGTAGTGTTGAAAGTATTTATGACATTACTAAAGATGACTTATATTTATGTTATGAAACATTCTACCACCCATCTAATATGGTACTTTTTGTTGTAGGTGACGTAGATCCAGAATATATTGTTGATATTGTAGAGGAACATGAAAATCAGCGAGATAAAACAAATCAACCTGAAATCGAACGTGCTAAAATTGATGAACCTCAATCTGTGAATCAACATTTTGTAACTGAAGAAATGAAACTACAATCCCCTAAATTGATGCTTGGATTTAAAAATCAACCATTAGAAGAATCTCCTGAAAAATATGTACAACGTGATTTAGAAATGACATTTTTCTATGAACTTATTTTTGGAGAAGAGACTGAATTTTATCAAGAATTACTTAATAATGATTTAATTGATGAAACATTTGGATATCAATTTGTTTTAGAACCGACGTATAGTTTTTCTATAATTACAAGTGCCACAACTAATCCAGATCAATTAAAACAATTGCTTTTAAATCAATTGAAACAAAATCAAGGTAATCTCTCAGATATTGAAGCTTTTGAATTACTGAAAAAACAATTTATCGGCGAATTTATTTCGAGTCTTAATTCTCCTGAGTACATTGCGAATCAATACGCAAAGCTATACTTTGAAGGAGTTAGTGTCTTTGATATGTTAGATATTGTTGAAAATATTACGCTTGAAAGTGTCAACGAGACATCACAACTATATTTAAATTTAGATGAAATCGTTGATAGTCGCTTGGAGATTAAACCATAATGAGAGCTCTAGTATTAGGTGGTTCAGGTTCAATAGGAACAGCAATTGTTGAACAATTATTAATTGATGGATATGAAGTCGATCTACAATTTAACACGTCCGATGAGACCCAATTAAAGGCACAGTATCAAAATAAAAAAGTTAATTTAATTCAATGCGATTTATCAGGTAATGTTAATTTAGACCATTTATTTGGGCATATTCAGCAACTTGATTGTATTATTTATGCTGCAGGAAATGCATTATACGGTATGCTTCAAGACATGACTGATGAACAAATTTACATGACTTATCAGATTCACGTCCACCAACTCATCAGAATAAGTCGTTATTTTGTAGATACATTGAGACAAAGTGAAAATGGAAGAATCATTGTTATTTCTTCAATTTGGGGAGAAACTGGTGCGAGTATGGAAACAATTTATGCGACAATGAAAAGTGCTCAGCTAGGGTTCGTAAAATCATTAAGTCAAGAATTATCACAAACATCAGTGACTGTTAATGCAATTACGCCAGGTTTTGTATCAGGTAATATGAGTGACAAATGGTCTGAAGATGAACTCAACCAAATTTTAGATGAACTTCCTCAACACCATATGATTGCACCTAATGAAATAGCTTATGCTTGTTCATATTTATATCATCCTATGGCTAAAAGTATTACTGGCACCATTCAAAAAGTTAACGGTGGTTGGTATTTGTAATAACTACTTGTAAGCTCCAAATTTTTGCATGAACTTTGTAGTACATGATATTGAATTCGATGTTATAATGTGAGTATTATTAATCAAAGTATAGTCTATTTTATAGTTGTGTTTAAACAAGGGGTGGATTCTCGTGTCAGTGGCTGAGAGAAGAAAAGAATGGTATCTAGAATACGAAATTACAATGAATCGTGCTGGTTTGCTAGGAGACGTTTCGAGTTTATTAGGGATGTTAGGCATTAGTATCGTTACTATTAATGGCGTTGATCAAGGTAAACGTGGATTATTAATTAAAACTGATAAATTAGAAAAATTTCAACGATTCGAACAAATCGTTAAAGAAATTAATGAAATCGATATAACTAAATTACGTGTACCTGAATTGCGAGACAGATTAGCTGTTAGACACGGTCGTTATATCGAACAGGATGCCGATGATAAAAAGACATTTCGTTTTGAACGTGAAGATTTAGGTTTACTTGTTGACTTCTTAGCAGAATTATTCAAAGAAGAAGGACATAAATTAATCGGAATTCGTGGTATGCCACGAGTTGGTAAAACGGAATCAATCGTTGCAGGTAGTGTTTGTGCCCATAAACGATGGTTATTTATCAGCTCAACATTAATTAAACAAACAGTTAGAAGTTCATTAATTAAAGGCGAATATGATTCGAACCATGTTTATATTATAGACGGAGCAGTTACAGCTCGAGAATCTAATACGAAACACCAAGATTTAGTTAGAGAGATAATGACACTTCCTTCAGTGAAAGTAGTGGAGCATCCAGATTTATTTGTTGAATCATGTGACTATAGCATGGATGATTTTGACTATATTATTGAATTACGTGAAAATAAGGATCAGGAAATTCAATATGAAGAAATGAAGAAACAAACAGCTCAAACTAAAAGTAAAAATAATTTAGATTTTGGTGATCCATTTGGTGGAGGATTTGGATTTTTTGAATAGGATTTAAGGAGGCATATTTTTGAAAACGATAGGCGAAGTATTAAAAGGTAGACGTGAAAGATTAGGAATGACTCTTAATGAATTGGAGCAACGAACGCAACTTAAACGTCATACACTAGAACAAATAGAAAACAATGAATTTAATCAATTACCTAATAGTAATTATGCTGAAGGTTTCATTCGAAAGTATGCCAATGTTGTTAATATTGAACCCAACCAACTAATCCAAGCACATCAAGATGAAATACCCCAACATCATATTCAATTAGACGACATGATAACTTCGTTCGCTAATAAAGAAGCGCCTCCTTATCGAAGTAAATCTATGGAACCATTGCAAGTTGCAGCTATTATTGTTTTAGTTACATTAGTAACATTAGCTTTATGGATTTTAGCAGTATTATTATTTTAAAGAAAAATGTATTAAGAAATGAGGTTGAAAAATGAATATACCGAATCAGATTACGGTATTCAGAGTTATACTTATACCAGTGTTTATCTTATTTGCTTTAGTTAATTTTGGTTTTGGGAAAATGTCATTTTTAGGCGGATATGATATAAAAATAGAACTATTTATCGGAGCAATTATTTTCATTATTGCATCATTAAGTGATTTTGCCGATGGATATTTAGCACGTAAATGGCAGTTAGTAACTAATATGGGTAAATTTTTAGATCCTTTAGCTGATAAATTATTAGTTGCTAGTGCATTGATTGTATTAGTTCAATTAGATTTAACTAACTCTGTTGTAGCAATTATAATAATTGCACGAGAATTTGCAGTTACAGGTCTTAGATTACTACAAATTGAACAAGGCTTTGTAAGTGCTGCAGGGCAACTAGGTAAAATTAAAACTGCAGTAACAATGGTTGCTATTATTTGGATTTTATTAGGTGATCCATTAGCAACTTGGATTGGTTTCCCAATTGGACAAGTTTTATTATATATCGGTGTATTCTTTACAATTCTTTCTGGTATTGAATACTTCTACAAAGGCAGAGATGTATTTAAACATTAAATAATTAACGAGTTGAAATGGTATCGTTTCAACTCGTTTTTTTATATTTTACAACAGATTCAGTATCTTGTTTGATGTGGAATCCTCATTCTTAGATTTTACTATTATAAACGTTTATAATAGTGATATTGCATACATTCGAGAATTAAAGGGGAGTAATGTGTTATGAATATTTCGATTATAGCTGTTGGATCAGAACTACTGTTAGGACAAATTGCAAATACTAATGGACAATATTTGTCTAAATTATTTAATGGTGTTGGAAAAAATGTTGTAGAACATACAGTTATTGGTGACAACCCAGAGCGTTTAGAATATATTATTCGTCAAGGTTTAGAACGTTTTGACATGCTTGTTCTGACAGGCGGCTTAGGACCTACAAAAGATGACTTAACGAAACATACAGTCGCAAAAGTTTTAAACAAAGATTTAGTTACTGATGAAGCCTCATTAGATTATATTAAAAGTTATTTTGAAGACCAAGGTCAAGAAATGACACCTAATAATAAACAGCAAGCATTAGTAATAGAAGATTCAATTGTTCTTCCTAATAGAAATGGAATGGCACCAGGTATGTTAGTTGAAAATGAAGGTAAAAAGGTAGTATTATTACCCGGACCGCCAAAAGAAATGAAACCTATGGCTAAAAATGAATTACTACCATATATTCTTGATGATGATAAAGTTATTTTTTCAGAACAACTTAAATTTGCTGGCATTGGCGAATCTAAAGTAGAAACAATCTTAATGGATTTAATTGATAAGCAAACAAATCCTACTATTGCGCCACTAGCTGGTTCTCATGAAGTATATATCAGATTAACAGCAAATTCTGAAACCCAACAGCAATGTCGAGATTTAATTCAACCAATAAAAGAAGAAGTATTAAATCGCATTGGCGAATATTATTATGGTTCAGACGATACAACATTAGAAGCGGCTGTAATGAATCACATGAATAGTACATTTTCAATTTATGATGGTGTTACCAATGGAGCATTATATACACGTCTAAAAAATGAAGATACAGAAGATCAATTAAAAGGCGCATTACCAGATTCACCACAATTTGTTGATCATGAACTAGATATAAATGAACAATTATATATGACTGCTAAATATGTAAAAGATTTATTTAAAACAGAGAAGGGTATTACTTTATTGCATAATGAAAAAGATGTTTATTTGGGTATCCTCAATGATGATAAATTAGATATTGAATCATTTAAAATGTCTCAAAATAGAAATTTATTAAGAAGCAGAAGTCAAAATTATGCATTAATAAAATTATTAAAATGGCTAGAACAATAAAATTATATTAGTTTCTGTACTATTTTATAGTACGTTTGTTCGTTTTTGTTTGTGTGTTTTATAAAATAACACGAACAAATATTCGCAAATCGCTTGTAATTTTATTTAAAAGCTTGTATAGTATGAATTAAGATATTAAACAGAAAACATTCCCAATTTAGGAGGTCTCGCTTTGGATAACGAACGTCAAAAAGCTCTAGATACAGTAATAAAAAATATGGAAAAATCATTTGGTAAAGGTGCAGTAATGAAATTAGGCGATAATAAAGGCCGTAGAGTTTCAAGTACATCAAGTGGTTCAGTTACGTTAGATAACGCATTAGGAGTAGGTGGCTATCCTAAAGGAAGAATTATTGAGATATATGGTCCAGAAAGTTCTGGTAAAACAACAGTAGCATTACATGCTATTGCTGAAACACAAAAAAATGGCGGCGTTGCAGCATTTATTGATGCCGAACATGCTTTAGATCCTGTATACGCACAAGCATTAGGTGTGGATATTGATAATTTATATCTTTCACAACCTGACCACGGGGAACAAGGCCTTGAAATTGCAGAAGCTTTTGTTCGTAGTGGTGCAGTAGATATCGTTGTAGTCGATTCAGTAGCTGCATTAACACCTAAAGCTGAAATTGAAGGTGAAATGGGAGACACACACGTTGGTTTACAAGCTAGATTGATGTCACAAGCGTTACGTAAATTATCTGGTGCTATTTCTAAATCTAACACTACAGCTATTTTCATTAACCAAATTCGTGAAAAAGTTGGTGTTATGTTTGGTAACCCAGAAACAACTCCTGGTGGTAGAGCGTTAAAATTCTATAGCTCTGTTCGATTAGAAGTTCGTCGTGCTGAACAATTAAAACAAGGACAAGAAATTGTTGGTAATAGAACTAAGATTAAAGTAGTTAAAAATAAAGTTGCGCCACCATTTAGAGTTGCAGAAGTTGATATCATGTATGGTCAAGGTATCTCTAAAGAAGGAGAACTTATTGATCTTGGTGTTGAAAATGAAATTGTAGATAAATCAGGTGCATGGTATTCATACAATGGAGATAGAATGGGACAAGGTAAAGAAAATGTTAAATCCTACCTTAAAGAAAACCCACAAATTAAAGAAGAAATTGACCAAAAATTACGTCAAAAACTTGGAATTTTTGATGGCGACGTAGAAGAAAAAGAAGAAGAGGCGCCAAAGTCTTTATTTGATGAAGAATAAAATAAATTGGATTTTTCAAAAGCAGTTTCTATAGATATTATATAGAAACTGCTTTTTATTTATCATTAACTGAAATAAATCAAAATAACATTTTGTAAAATAACAACTCAATTTCTTTATAATACTTATAAGTTAGCATTGATATCTTGACACTTCTGAGTGTAAAACCGTACAATTAGTATGTATGATTCTTATATAATTTCATATAATCATATTGATTTTGATATACAGAGCAAACCCTAGATAAAGGAGGTGTTTATGTGAATTTATTAG
>Ga0114955_1000567_pt1 | contig 17564 bp, 17 predicted proteins | sample Porto_5metaG_FD_87302 | JGI IMG/M metagenome (GOLD analysis project Ga0114955, IMG submission 87302) | Marine algal microbial communities from Porto, Portugal - Porto_5 metaG | ecosystem: Host-associated > Algae > Red algae > Unclassified | place: Portugal: Porto | collected 2015-02-02 | reverse complement strand
GTGGTAGTGCTCTTTTTGTTTTCTTTCAAACTTTCATTCTTCGAATCCTCGAAGCACGTACAGGAGAAAAAAGAAAAGAAACATAAAAACGGAGGTATAGGCTGGAGGTATAACAAAGATCAGCACTAAAAACGCAGCAAGCATCACCATTTCAATTGTGATAAACAGCGGACGCCTTCCTTTAAAGCTTCTCCAATAGCTTTTTTTCATTTTTGTATGCAGCTTTTTTCGCATGAAAAGATCCAGAAAGATATAAACAACTGCCAGAATCAGCAAATACACAAGCGTCATTTCCATTCCTCCTTCCGCTTAAAATATCCTTATACTTCCATTTTAAAGGACTTTCCATAAATTTCAAGGACCTAAAAAACTTTATCCAACTTATTAGTGCAAGCATTCATATATTCAAAAATCGCTAATATATTGACTAATGTACAGGTTAAATTCTCTGTATAAACTCACCTAGAGGGGGACATCAAGTTATGAGAATAAAAGAAGTGAAGCAAGGTGCACTCACGGCGCTGAAAAACCGCTGGGGATTTGCCGTACTGCTTACGTTCGTTACGTATTTAATTGCTGCTGGTATTCCAGGACTTATTGACTTTTTAATCAACGGATTTCCAAGCGGGTCCGAAACCGAATACTCTCAGTCTACCTTGGCTAATATTGTATCCCTGCTGCTCGTACCGCTCTTTTTCTCTTACTACTGGGTACTATTGCGTCTGGTACGAGGAGAAAGTGTACGTGTAGGAAACGTGTTTGATTCATATTCATCTGCGGGATTATATTTTAGAACACTCGGACTTTACTTGCTAACGATTATTTATACCGTGTTATGGAGCATTTTATTAATCATTCCTGGCATCATCAAAAGTCTTGCCTATTCACAGGCTTACTACGTATTCCGCGATAACCCCGATTATTCGGTCAATCAGTCTATTACTGAAAGCAGACGGTTAATGAACGGCTACAAGTGGACCTACTTTTTACTCCTTTTAAGCTTTATTGGCTGGGGAATTTTAAGTATGATCACACTTGGCATCGGGTTATTATGGCTTGTTCCGTACGTAACGACTTCGCTTGGCGTATTTTATGAAAAGCTAAAAGCAAATGAAACAGAAGCTGCTGAATAAACAAAAAACCGTATTCGAGTTGCGAATACGGTTTTTTTATTTAGTTTTGGTATTCTCTCCATATACATCAGCTGAAATTTGTAACTTGTTATTCACTAAATGGGCTAGTAAACTATATTACCATCGAACTATATCTCCTAGAAACAGCAGCTAAACAGTCGCTGTCTTTTTCACTCCCCCTCTTTTTTAACATAAAAATAGAAAAATTCCATACCCTTTACATATTTTCTAATAAATCTATGAATTCCCTAAACATTTCTACCTAGATAAATTGTCAGAATTATTACAGAGAAGGTGACAATTCTACTTATATCGCTCTTTAATATTAAAACTATGTTACAAAATGTCGTAATTTGGAATTAGATGTTTACTTTTCCTGTCAGGATTGATAGACTCACAGTTGTGAATAAAACAAGTTATGGAAAGGGAGAAAGAACATGCTAAAGAAAGCAAATCGTACAGTTATGAATATGGGGTTAGCAGCATTACTTGTTCCCGCTGCCCTAACATTTAGCACAACTTCAGCAAGTGCAAATGACGGAGGCGCTGCACCAGCACCCGTACAAGAAAAGGTAACGCCAAGCGTACCTCAACAACAAGCAACTATTACTAATCAAAAAGTCATCGTAAACGTGAGTGCGTTAAATATTCGTCAAGGAGCTAGCTTTTCATCTCCAGTCGTTGGAACTGCAACACAAGGTCAAGAGTTTGCTATTTTAAAAGAAGCAAACGGCTTAGTTGAAATTGCACCAAACAAATGGATTTCAAAAAGCTCAAGCTACGTAACAATTGCATCAGGTAAACCAAGCGCAAGCCAAGTAAAAGGTGTAAGCACATCAACCCCTTCTACTTCTACAGCATCTGCATCTACATCTGCAGCACAAGAAACAAGCACACCAGCACCTGCTCCAACAACAAGCACGGCTTCTGGAAGCACAGTAAATGTTGCACGCAGTTTAGTAGGGTCACCTTACCAATGGGCAGGAAACACACCAAGCGGATTTGACTGCTCAGGCTTTATCGCATACGTGTTCAACCATAGCGGTCACAGCATTTCACGTACAAGCGTAGCCAACTACTGGAACATGGCGACAAAAGTTTCGTCTCCACAACCAGGAGATCTAGTATTCTTCCAAAACACATACACAAGCGGCCCATCTCACATGGGAATCTACATCGGAAATGGCCAAATGATTCATGCTGGTTCACACGGTGTAGCTGTAGCTGACCTAGATGTTTCTTACTACCAAGATCATTTCTTAGGATACGGACGCTTCTAAGAAAAAAATGCCCTCTAATCGTTAGAACGTATCTAACGATTAGAGGGCATTTACTTTTTATCGCTGCGCGACGGAAAGCGCCTTTTCAATCCGCGTTTGAAATTTATGCTTCCAGTCTTCAGCTAGCTCAGCCACTTCTAAAGCACGCTGCATTCCTTCTACATCTTTTGAACGGTGGAAATATAAATCAAGTGTGAACCACACGGATACTTGATCTGGATGAACTTGAATTAACTTCACTTCCGCATCTTGCGTAATCGTACCTTCTTTCAGCACGCGGCAAAGGTAGCCCGTATAGCTTGTCTCAATCATTCGTTTTAAAATCCCTTTAACGCCCGTTCGCTTTGTAATTGTGTCGCATGGATTTCGCCCTTGCGTCACTTGAATAACGGCGTCTCCTACTTGATAAATGTCTCCAATGCATACTTCTTTTTCAAGCATGCCTGCAACAACAAGATTTTCTCCAAACGCAGACATCGGCAGCTCCGTATCAAACTCTTCGTTCCATTTTTTGTAGTGCTCATACGGATACACGCACACCGCACGATCCGGTCCACCGTGATACTTTAAGTTAGCTACCCCGTCGCCTTGAAACCCTTCTTTTGCTAAAAACGTTTCATTTACTTGCTTCTTACATATGCCTGTACGCATTTCTTTATCAGGACTGTATGCCATTTGCTCAGGCATGCCGGTTGCTAAATGAATTATTTTACGTTGATTCATTTGTACTTCTCCCTTCCCCTTTTTCCCTTATTAATTACGTCATATTTTACCACATTTTAAAGAGGGATCTCTTATTTTTTGTGTATTCCACTAAAATCTTGGCAATATCATGAAAGTTTAAAAAATATTTCACAATTATATTAAAAATATCTTCATTTCCTCTTTTTCTTTTGTTCGAAATGATTTAAGATAGTAGAGGCTGTCGAAATATAAGTTATTATGTCAGTTCTGCATGTTTTTTTACATATTAGCACATAGTAAATATTATTTTACAATTACGTCATTTTTTACAATGGCCTAAAAAATTTTGCCCATTTTTACTAAAACTAGCGTGAAAGTCCTGATTTTTATATAAAATAGAGGCCGATTTACATAGTCATTTCTATGCACGTCCCTCTTTTATAAATATAGAATACATGTAAGGAGAAAAGTAAATGTCAATTTTAATGGGAATTATCGGGATTGTAATTATCTTAGCAGTTGCATTCCTCATGTCAAACGACAGGAAACTTATCAACTATAAAGGCATCGCAGTTATGCTAGTTATCCAGCTTGCTATCTCTGCTTTTATGATGAATACATCGATTGGTCGCAAGGTGCTTGACTTTATCACAAGTGTATTTACAAAGATCTTATCATTTGGTAACGACGGAATTTCGTTCGTGTTTGGAGATCTTGCAGGAAAAGGCATTTTCTTTATCCAAACGTTAGTTATGATTGTATTCGTTTCAGCATTATTAAGTATTTTAAATTACTCTCGTATTTTACCCTTTGGGATCAAATATATTGGAGGACTTGTTTCAAAAATTACTGGACTTCCCCAAATTGAAAGCTTCACAGCCGTGAATGCGATGATCTTTGGTGATACAACGGCGCTAATTGCGGTGAAAAACCACATCGGAGGTTTAACACCAAACCGTTTATTTATCGTGACAACAACATCTTTAGTATCCGTTTCTTGTTCAATTCTTGGCGCATACATGCAGATGATTCCGGCGGAATACGTATTAATTGCCCTTCCGCTAAACGTATTCTCTGGTTTAATCGTTTCTTCTATCGTTGCACCAGTAAAAGTAGAAGATGAAAACGAAGTCGATATCAAAGCGCCTGCTAAGCAAGGTACGTTGTTTGAAGCAATCGGTGACGGTGCCCTAGACGGCGGACGCGTTGCGTTAATCGTAGCAGCTATGCTTGTAACGTACGTTGGTCTTTTAGCATTAGTGAACTACGTATTAAACGGCGTAATTGGATTAACCGTTCAAGATATTTTAGGCTATATCTTCTATCCAATTGCCTTTATCATGGGTATTCCGGCAGATGAACTAATGAGAGCCGGTGGCGTAATGGGAACAAAAGTAGTAGCAAACGAATTCGTTGCCATGCTTGACTTCCAAAAAATGATGCCTCACCTTTCTGAAAAAACGGTTGGGATCGTATCAGCTTACTTAATCTCATTTGCTAACTTCAGCTCAATTGGTATCGTTCTTGGTACGATCCAAGCAATCAACGGCGAACAAGCTTCACGCGTTGCGAAGTTTGGCTTGAAGATGCTGTTAGTAGCGACAATGGGATCGATTTTAACAGGTATTATGGTTGGATTGTTTATTTAATGGGAAAGCACTCACTTGTGGTGAGTGCTTTTTTGTTGGGGGTGGTTCTTTTGGGGTTATATCTGGAGCGTTTCTACAATGTTGAAATTTATTAAATATCTCTGTTGACATACTCCGAGTTATCGGCACTATTATCAAATGCTTTTTATCTTCATTCTAATAACATTTAAATTAGTTTTACATAATGGATTAAAGCAATATCTCTTATCCAATAAAAAGACAGCTTGCTTTATTAGCAAACTGCCTTTTTTGTAATGACCCGTCCGGGATTCGAACCCGTGTTACCTTTTTAAAAAGATAATCTCTTGACCACTTGGCCAACGGACCAGATAAAATTATGAAATGGCAGAGAAGAAGGGATTCGAACCCTCGCACCGCGTTAACGATCTACTCCCTTAGCAGGGGAGCCCCTTGAGCCACTTGGGTACTTCTCTGTATGAATCTCCCACTGAGATACTGTGGAATAATAGTAGGCTTAAGTGGACTTAAACCACCGACCTCACGCTTATCAAAATTGGGCTCTACTAAAATGAGCTACTTCCCGTTTATGGCGCGCCCGAGAGGAGTCGAACCCCTAACCTTTTGATCCGTAGTCAAACGCTCTATCCAATTGAGCTACGGGCGCTTACTAAAATGGTGCGGATGAAGGGACTTGAACCCCCACGTCATAAGACACTAGATCCTAAGTCTAGCGCGTCTGCCAATTCCGCCACATCCGCATGTGAAAAATGGTTGCGGGGACAGGATTTGAACCTGCGACCTTCGGGTTATGAGCCCGACGAGCTACCGAACTGCTCCACCCCGCGATAATAACAAAGATATAATGGAAGAGGAAGAGGGATTCGAACCCCCGCGGGCTTTGACACCCCTGTCGGTTTTCAAGACCGATCCCTTCAGCCAGACTTGGGTATTCCTCCATATTTCAGGTTCAATGGTGGACCTTGTAGGACTCGAACCTACGACCGGACGGTTATGAGCCGTCTGCTCTAACCAGCTGAGCTAAAGGTCCTTTCTAAGCTCTCTATTAGAATGTGGATACGGCAATCGGATTTGAACCGGTGATAAAGGTATTGCAGACCCTGACTATGCCACCAATAAGTATAGAAATTATTTATAGTCAGTTACATTTATCCGTATGCTACCCCTTCATATGAAACATGGACTAGTAATTTAATAATTAATATCTGTTTCGCTACCAACAAAAATTATTTTACCTTATAATTTCGTAGAAGTCAACATCTATGTAAGTTGTGTTTTAATACTTAATTTTGCAATTATTAAGTAGGAACATACACCTAAATAAAAAAACTCTGTAACAAGAATCATGATTCTTGTTACAGAGCTTATTTTTATAAAAAGGTTTGCGTAATCGCACTTTCTAAATCTCTTGTAGAAGATTTTAGGTATCGTTTTGTAACATTCACATCAGAATGGCCTGCTAGTTCGGCAACTGTTGCAATATCTATCCCTTTCTTAACTAACTCATGACAGAAAGTGTGGCGTAATTTATGAGGATTTACATTATATTTTTTTAACATGTACTGAACCGTACGTGCAGACATTCTTCTATCAAAATTAGAGACAAATAAAGCTTCATGATTAGAATCAAGTGAATCAATATATTTCTTCAAACTATTCCTTGCTTCTGTAGAAAGAGGAACAAATCGCTTTTTAGACCCTTTAGCATTACGGATAATTAAAAAACCATCAGATTTGTTAATCTCTACGTCTTTACGATTCAAAGCACAAATCTCTGATACCCGAATCCCTGTATGTAATAAAGTATATACAATAGCAATATCACGAAGGTTTCCCTGTTGCTTTACTTCAGATAAAAGGCGGTCACGCTCACTTGCTTCTAATGACTCTGGTACAACCTCGTTATTTTTCTCTTTTTGTTTACGTTCAATATTTTGAACAATTTCTGGTTTTTCAAGAAAACGTGCAAAAACGCTAATTGTTACAAAAGCTTTTTCTATAGTCGACGCACTTTTATTATTAGATTCAAGGTTAATCATATAAGTTTGGACATTATTTCTTGTTACTTGATCTAAATGTTTACCTTCACTTAGAAGCCATTCATGAAATTGGTTTAGCACTGCTCGATAGGTTTTAATCGTATTATCAGATTTGCCTGATTCTATTAACCATTGGCTAAAGTCATCAATCAACGGAATAACTTCTAGGCTATTTTTTTTCACTCTAAATCCTCCTACATATACTAATAAATTACGTAAAACATAACATTTAATTTCGTAGAAATCAATTTAAACGAAATTAATATACAAAAAAACAGCCCATCATTGATATGATGGGCTGTTTTTTTGCCTGACAACGTCCTACTCTCACGAGGACAAAGTCCCCATTACCATTGGCGCTAGAGAACTTAACTTCCGTGTTCGATATGGGAACGGGTGTGACCTCTCTGCTATCGCCACCAGACCTATTAAAGATAGTTTTCTTAACACTAAATAAAAATTGCTAAGTAAAAACACCGTGCACCCGTCATTGACATGATCAAATAAGCGTTACTTGTACAGTTAGCTCGACCGGGTTGTGCTGCAACACACAGAAGAATCTACTTATGGCTGCTTCCTTCCGGACCTGACCATGTTCATAGGTTTCTGTTGTGCAGGACCTAGTTGTCAACACCACTTGTCCAAGTCAGACCTTACCTGACTCATACCTCTGTTAGGAATTAAACCCTGCTAAGGCGGATTGCAGGTTACAGGGCACCGCCATCTCCCCGTCTAGCACGGTATGTATAGTTAAGGGATTCCCACCTATGTCGTCCTCCCAATCTGTTTTGTGAACCCGCGATCTCGCAGGTGGGTTTCCGCATATTAACGTTCCAGCGATCCTGTGTCAAAGACAGGCATGGCATCAGTCAACAAATGTAGGAATCCCAAATAAACAGTACGGTTCAAAACAAATAGGGCATAACGTGCATCGTAGGATAAGTATTTAATGTGTTTATTGATGATATAGATTATCCTACAATAAAATTTCGTAGAAGTCAACATAAACGAAAAACGACTCCTAACCCTCAATGTTTTCTTATTTGATTGATTTACTGTTGTTGGGAAGGGATTTCTTTGAAAGATGGAAGTTATAAGGAGTCGTGTTTCATTATATTGAGTCCTCCATTTAAAAGTAAAGTTCATTACGGTTAGATTTTTATACATCCTTGATCTAACAATACTTTTCTGATGTGGTTATTTTTTCTTCTTATCCTCTCTCCATAAAAATGAGAGAAAAATAAAAAAAGCCTAAATAAAACGGCTTTTTTATTTTAAGAGTAAATTATTGTTCTGCTAGTTCAGATATAGAAACACTTTGCTTATTATTTGGTTCATCCAGGTTATGAATTGTAGCTACCCCATTTTGTTGGTCTACATGCTCAATGTAAATACTTTTTCCATTATATATTACGTTGGCCATGTCCACTGAATTGGCAATTTCTTGTGCTCTTTGTGCATCCACCTTTATCTAGCCTCCTTTTTATTTATGACAGTGAAAGTATTTGTTTTTAATTAATTTTTATGCATCTAATTCCTCTATATAAAATCAATTTTAATTTTTCAACTGAGACATTAAGCAGTAAAGAAGCTATCTCGTTCATAATTTGAGATAGCTTTTCATTTTATTATTCAGTTTAATCTTCCTCTGGAATCTTAATTAAAATGGCTATAGCTATTGTTGCCAAAAATATAACCCCTAAAGTTAGCAATAGACTCGTACTCATATACCTCATCTACCCTTCTCTCTTCATCCCTATGATTCCATTTTAGCAGAGGAAATTAATTAATAAAACTGGAAATGATAGCGTTTTACTAAAAATTTTATACATGTTAAAATAATGTAGTTGTTTTAACTCAACCAATGTATTCAATTTTTAACTTAAGTAGAGCAAGCTACCTCTTTCCTATTTTGGGATAGCCCTTTTTTTATCGTGGTAAAATAAAATTTTGTTTTGGATATATTTCTTCCTACCCTCGGTTTACATTCGTTATTTACGAATCTGTTCAATCTCTTCTTCTGTAAGCTCAGTTAATTCAGATATTGTTTGATTATCCATACCTTTTTGTAGCATTCTTAACGCTACTCTTTTAATAGCTCTTTTTTTCCCTTGCTTTTCAGCTTTTTTTAATGTCAATTTTTCATCTACTTGGAATTCCTGGTTTACTTCATAGGTCATTAACATTTGTGGATCCTCAGTTACACGTGCCCATTCATTCATCGTATTTTTCAAAGTTTGATCTTTCTCCATTACAACCTCCTCCAAAAATGAGTAAAATCTTCATCTCTTGACACATTAAACAACAATAATTGTTTTACTAATTATGTGTCCTTTTTACGATACTATTCTCACCTATTCCAAAATCAAATTAATCCCATAAAGCTTGTCCGTCCACCCTAAAACTAAAAAAGAGTAATTACTGCATTAGGTAAGGAGTAGGCAGTAATGTAAGATGTGCTCGGTTGTTTATATGCTGGGGTTAGCTTGGTGATAAATAGGGCTTTGATTCAGAAAGCAGCTAACAAATTATTTATTTAATTTATATGTTTTTTCTTATAGTTGCACATATTAAAAACAATACCAGATGAAAGCGAGATGAGATAAGTAATGTCAAAACAAGGGATACAGAAAAAGAATCAAACAAGAGAGCAAGTAGAGAAGCAAGATAAAAGAAATGATGTTGAATTAGGTAATGAATTTCAAACTGGCAACACAAGTTCCCAGAGCCAGAAAAAAAGTGGACGCCAAGTAAATAAAAAATAAATTTAATCTTTCGAGGATAATAAGAAACCTCAGTTCAAATTTATGACTTGAACTGAGGTTAGGTTTCTTTTATAGAGTGAAGAAGACTTATATGCAAAAGAGGCACCAAGCTAAAGAGAATTTGAATTCTATTATGGAAACAGAATTCAAATAAAAAAGTGTAACTTAACATAACCACTCTTTTCGAAACTTATAATAAAAACGATCTTTTTATGAATACGATATTATCTTATATCTCTTTTTATATTTACCTTCAAATTTTCTAACCTGATTCTCTGTATAAAAGTATGCTACTTTATATCCGTCGTTATTATAGGCTTCTGCGATTCTAAGAGGTTGTTTAACATCTTTTGGATAGTAAGTTGGCATTATGGTCGATATACGATTATAAGTCAGAACACCTGTGTCTCTGCTTTTTTCACGATTTAGTACATAAAGGCCTTTAAATATCGCTTCAAATCGTCCAGAAGAAGTTTTAGCATATGCAAATAGCGCGATCTTCTGATTCAGCTGATACATTCTTTTTTGAAAGTAGGCTTCGTTCTCTTCTGGAATTGTATTATGTTCAATAAATATTTTCTCATTTTCAAGAAGTTGATTGTTCCATGTTTCGTTAGGGAAAAATTTTAATCTTTTAATATCTGTATTTTCTTCAAATTTGTGCGGTGCTCCGCTTTTTTGAATTCCGTGAGCATAGCCAGCTCCAAACACATTGCAACAGTCTGCAACTAACCGTAAAGAAACATTGTCATCAGCATCTATATATCCTTGTTCAATATAAGTATTTGGATCATATTCCTTCTCCAAATCCCATGGAATAAACCATTGCTCTTTTATCAGCAAATTAATTTTTTCTACTATCTGGTCGATCTTTTCGTGAATCTTTTCAAGAGATTGAGTAGCATCTATTCTTATAAATTCACAATCTAAGGCGTTCACAACATCGTTTTTTCTAATTTCATCCAGTGTTTGATTTATATCGTTCTTATGATGGGCTTCATCAATTTCAATGGCCAAATTAAACTGTGGGAAGTACAAATCAATTAATCCGTATTCGACCCTTTGTTTTTTATTTGATCGTACTACATACTGTTGAGTATTTATTTTTATATCGTAATTATCAAGCAAGTGCCAGATCCTTGTAATGATATAATTTTCATCGTTTTTTTTATTCGTTTTCGCTAATTGTCTTTTAATGTAGTCATACTTGTTCATTACTTTTCTAGATCCTCTCTTTTCCTCTCTTGTAGCATTATGAAAATGAATTCCTAAATAACCATATCCAAATGATGAGGGGAGTGCAACTCTTTTGATGAACTGTCTACTGGACCTTGCCTTTACGATTCCCCCTTCTTATTGCTAGAAGTTTCTGCTAGTTATTTTGATATACATACTCACATCCTATTTTAGTATATATATTGGTAAAATAATTAATATATACTAAAATCAACCACAACAAACATATCGAGACTTAATTTCAGGATAATAAGTACCTATTAGTGTATATTAAGCAGTTTGATCTAACCTATTATTAAAATAAGGAAATTTAATATTGTAATATAACTATATATATATGTAAACATTAAACATGTATTTTAAATACATAATAAATGCATGTTTAATATTTACAGGAGGAAATGTACTGAAATGAAAAAATTTTTTAAGATTGGCTGTTTAGGATTTATTATTCTTATTGCACTTATTGTAGTAATTGCTGTCGTAGCATCAGGTGGAGACGATAGTGGTTCTGGATCTAGTTCTAACTCTTCAAAATCAGAAGAACAAAAAGCTCATAAAGTGGGAGACACTTTTACAGTAGATGATAAAGCGGAAGTTTCTGTAACAAAAGTAGAGGAAAGAGAACAAGTTGGAAACCAATATGCAAATAAAAAAGCTTCTGAAGGCGGTACACTTGTTGCTATTCAATGGACTGTTAAAAACATCTCTGACAAACCATTAGGTGCTTTTTCAACCCCAACAATTAACCTCATTGATGAAAAAGGAACAAAATATGACGCTGATATTGATGCAACATCAAATTATGCAGTTGAAACTAACATTGATGACTCTAAGATTGCAAGTGATTTAAATCCAGGTATCAAAGTTACGGATGTTGACGTATTTGAGGTTTCAAAAGATAGCTATGCAAAAGGTAAGTGGTATATTGAAATAAACGGAAGTAAAGTTCAAATTAAATAATACTTTTCTATAGAGTAAAAAGCTCACTAAACGTTCAACGTTTAGTGAGCTTTATTATATTTATACTATTATCTATACCCGTGAAAGAGTATATGGGGAAACGGCCCCTTTTTCTGAAGAGAATGTTGAATAGTAGCGGGATACTATATACTTGTTTCAAACAAATTCAATTTACGCACCAAAATTATAAATAGAGTCCTTTAATGTAAATAGATGCGATATTCTTAGCAATTTGTTCTACAGGATGCTCATATTCATTACGAACAATTTCCCAAAGGTACATTTCATTAGTGAAAAACCACCCTCTTGCTACTAACTCGTTATGTACATCTTTACGTGCTAATCCATTGCGCTGCGCATAGGCAATGTCTTCTGAAATTCGTTGAATAAACTTTTCCCGAATGTTCTTCCATTTCTCTGAAACGAGAGGAGAAATACCAATAGCCTGCTCAAACACTTGCAGCATTTTTTGTTCATCTTCAGCCATTTTTAAAAACTCGTTCGTTTGTTTATGAATCATTTCTTCTGCTTCATTTACAGATGCGGGTAAAAATGCAGCCTCGGCAATTTCATAAAATTTCTCCATAACATTCTCCATTAATACAACTAAAAAGTCTTCTTTTCCTTCGAAATGAACGTATGCAGTACCATACCCAACCCTTGCTCTTTTTATTATTTGAGTGATAGTTGCTTTGTGAAAACCTTCTTGTATAAATACTTCTCTTGCAGCTTCTAATAATTTCTGTCGAGTCTTTATTGAACGTAAATGCCGTTTATCTTCCATGTTATTTTCATTCATTAAGGCTCCTTCCTCCCTATCCGTTTTACTCTCTAGGATATAGAAGTTTTCACAAAACGAAAAGCAATAAAGAGAATTTATTACAAAAATTATTTTTTTAATTTTCAAAATTATATTATTGACACTGTGTCATATTCTTTGTTACGATTCTTCTAGGATACATATTAAGTAATGCAGAGGAGGAAAATTATGCAATTAAATACCTTTAAACCTACATTAGAGTATGCAAAACAGTTGGATCAAGAAGACTCACTTTCAAGTTTTCGTGACGAATTTTATTTAAAGCCTGATTCCATATATATGGATGGAAACTCATTGGGGCTCCTTTCTAAAAGAGCTGAACGCAGACTTATAGAAGTATTAAATGATTGGAAAGAACAAGGAATTGATGGATGGACTCAGGGGAAACACCCATGGTTCTCCTTGTCCGAAAAATTAGGTGAAATGAGTGCGCCGTTAGTGGGGGCTTCTAGCGAAGAAGTCATTGTAACCGGTTCGACAACAGTTAACCTTCATCAGCTTGTAGCTACTTTCTACAATCCAAAAGGAACGCGCACAAAGATTTTAGCTGATGAATTGACCTTTCCATCTGATATTTATGCGCTTCAAAGTCAGCTGCGAACCCATGGATACAATCCAGATACTCACCTTATACGTGTAAAAAGCCGCGATGGCCGTTTTTTAGAAGAAAATGACATTATTGAGGCTATGACCGATGAGATTGCTTTAATTATCTTACCAACTGTACTCTATCGCAGCGGCCAAATATTAGATATGGAACGATTGACGGCTGAAGCACACAAGCGTGGAATTTTGATTGGATTTGATGGCTGCCACTCTATCGGTGCAATTCCTCACTCCTTTAGTAAATGGGATGTTGACTTTGCGTATTGGTGTAATTATAAGCACTTAAACGGTGGACCTGGCTGTGTAGGCGGTTTATATGTAAATAAAAAACATTTTGGAACAGCACCTGGTTTAGCAGGCTGGTTTAGTTCAAAAAAAGAAAAGCAGTTTGATATGGAGCACACATTAACACCTGCTGATTCAGCCGGTGCTTATCAAATTGGAACACCCCACGTTTTAAGTCTTGCTCCTTTAATTGGATCGCTAGAAATTTTCACTGAAGCTGGTATAGATAATATTCGAGCTAAATCTCTTAAAATCAATCATTATTTAATGTATTTATTAGAAAAAGAGCTGAGTGACTTCAATTTTACCCTTGGAAGCCCTAGAGAAGATAAAAAGCGCGGAGGGCACGTAAGTCTTGAACATAAGGAAGCAGCGCGCATTTGTAAAGCATTAAAAGAGAATGGTATCATTCCAGATTTCCGCGCTCCGAATATTATTCGCCTTGCTCCTGTTTCTCTTTACACTTCTTATACAGAAGTTTGGGAAGTAGTACAAACTTTGAAAAAAATTATGAACGATAAAGAATATGAAAAATTTAAAAATGAACGTGAAGTAGTGGCGTAAAACCTAAACTACTTGTTTTTTTAACAAGAAAAGTAAGCGCTTTCTGAAACTTAAGGAAGCTATTTGACGTAGATATGCAGCCAAACCATTATTTTGAAACTATGAAGGAGATGAAATATGAAAACCCACAATACTCAATTGCCAAACAAAGATGACGCAGAAAAGGGATTAAAACGAAATCTAAAAACAAGTCAATTGACAATGATTTCGATGGGCTGTGCAATTGGAACTGGACTGTTCTTAGGCAGTGGACTTGCGATTCAAACAGCTGGACCTAGTGTATTGGTTAGTTATGCCTTAGGAGCTTTTGTTGTATTACTTTTAATGGGGTGTTTGGCAGAAATGACAGTGGCCCACCCTACTTCTGGATCGTTTGGAACAATTTCTGAAAAATATGTACATCCCCTGGCAGGCTTTTTGGTTCGCTATTCATATTGGATAGCCAACGTTCTCGCCGTTGGAGTAGAAGTAAGTGCAATAGCCGTGTATATGAAGTACTGGTTTCCAAGCGTTCCGGGTATTGTCTGGATTTTAGTGTTTGCTACTATACTAATCTATGTAAACGCAACTAGTGTTAATACGTTTGCTACTTTTGAGTATTGGTTTTCTATGATAAAAATTAGTGCAATTGTGGGCTTTATTCTTTTAGGATCCTATGTTCTGTTTGGAACAGATGCACGCCCTAATATGGGTACAGGTAATTTTGTAAATGATGGTGGATTCCTTCCTTTTGGGTGGTGGGGAATGTGGGTAGCTGTCTTTATTTCCCTCTTTAGTTTCTTAGGAACCGAAATGATTGCAGTTACAGCTGGAGAAGCAAAAGAGCCTGATATAGCCGTTCCGAAGGCTTTAAAAGCAACTGTGTTTCGTTTAACTACTTTTTACGTTTTGACTATAGGTATCATGCTAATGATTGTTCCATGGAAGTCAGCTCAAGTTGATAAAAGTCCATTTGTGAAAGTAATGGAAATTCTGAATATCCCCGCTGCCTCTGGAATTATGAATTTTATTATTTTAACGGCTGCTTTATCAGCTATGAACAGTCAGTTATATGCTTCTACACGTATGATGTTCTCCCTCTCTCAAAGTAAACATGCACCAGCTTTTTTAGGGAGACTAAGTAAAAAAGGTGTACCGCTATGGGCCCTTGCTGTATCAACCTTGGGCATTTTTCTTGCGGCAGCAGTTAATGGACTGCTCCCAAGCTCTTCGTATGCCTTCATGATGGGTATTTCAATGTTCGGAGCTATGTTCACATGGCTTATGATATTTGTTTCTCACCTCTACTTCCGAAAAAAATGGGAGAAATCTGGTGGAAGAAAATTACCGGTAAGGATGCTTGGCTTCCCCTATTTTACGATTTTAGGAGCCATCTTATTACTTGGTTTGATGATTACCACTTGGTTTACAGATTTTAAAATTATGCTTCAGTTTGGAATTCCTTGGTTAGCATTCTTATCCATTGCTTATTTTATCTCTAAGAAAAGAAAAGTTAACCATCACTTTGTAGAAGATATGGCTAATAGCAGCTTAAAAGAAGAATTAGAGGAATTACGTTAACGTTCAAGTTATTTTACATAAAAACAAGGGGGATACAAAATGAAAACGACAAATAACAAGGCACCAAATGCAGTTGAACTAGAGAAAGAACTTCAAACCGACTTTCAGAAATCTATGTCTTATGGAGACTACCTGCACCTTGATAAAATATTATCTAGTCAGCATAGACTTTCTAATCACCATGATGAAATGCTGTTTATTGTCATCCATCAGGCTAGTGAACTATGGATGAAACTAATTCTACATGAGGTAACAGCTGCTATTCAGTGCATCCGTGCTAATAACCTGGAACCTTCATTTAAAATGTTATCACGTGTTTCAAGAATTCAGCAGCAGCTAATTCAATCTTGGAGTGTTCTCTCTACGCTGACACCAGCAGAGTACATGGAATTTAGAGATAAATTAGGTCAATCTTCCGGATTTCAATCCTATCAAAATCGCCTAATAGAATTTGCTTTAGGAAATAAAAATGTCCATACACTCTCTGTTTACCAGCATGATGCGGATTTATATCAAAAAATGCAAACAGCTCTTCATGAGCCTAGTATCTATGATGCTGCTATTCATGCTCTTATGAAACGCGGATTGCAGGTAGATCAAGAAGTCTTGCAAAGAGATTGTTCACAGCCTTACGAACCGAATGCCACCGTAGAGGATGCGTGGCTTACCGTATACCGGAACGTTGATCAGTATTGGGACTTATACGAATTAGCAGAAAAATTAGTTGATATCGGAAATCAACAGCAAATGTGGCGATTTAGTCATATGAGTACAGTAGAAAGAATTATTGGAAACAAACAAGGTACAGGCGGATCATCTGGAGTGAATTACTTAAAGAGAGCTCTTGATCAGCACTTCTTCCCAGAACTATGGAGCCTGCGAACGAAGCTATAAATATTCTATAAAAAGATAGAGAGGTAGTAAGAATGAGCAAATGGATTGATATTTCACAGCCTCTAGACAAAAAAACAGCAGGATGGCCTGGTGATACTCCCTTTTCTTATGAGGTGAATTGGAGTAAAGAAGAGACCGGTTCTGTAAATGTTGGAAAAATAACAATGAGTATCCATACAGGCACTCATATCGATGCACCTTTTCATTTCGATGATAACGGAAAAAAGGTTATAGATTTAGACTTAGATTTATATATTGGACGCACAAAAGTTGTCCATATTCCAGCTAATAAAAGCATTGGAATAAATGAATTGTCCGATGTTAATTTAAAAGGTGTTACACGCTTATTGATTCGAACAGACGCGTGGCAAGACCGAAGTGTTTTCCCTGAAACCATTCCTTACATTGAACCAAGCTTAGCTTCTTACCTAGCTAAGCTTGGCATTCGCCTGCTAGGCATTGATCTGCCTTCAGTAGATCCACTCGATAGTAAAGAACTAGCGGCTCACCATGAACTTGCATACCATAAAATCCACATTTTAGAAGGTGTTTTACTAGATAAAATCCCTTCAGGAGACTATGAATTAATCGCAGCTCCTCTTCCTTTAGTTGAAGCTGATGGAAGTCCTGTGCGCGCGCTGCTGAAAAAAATCAACTAACTTAAAGCGACTATTAAAAGAACGATTCTTTTTCCTTAGAGAGTTTCCGATGTATACAAAAAAGAGCGGTATATAAATATACCGCTCTTTTATTATAGTTAATCAAATTTTTTCAACTTATGTTTCCTTATCCATATCTATTTCTTTTCTTGATATTCCTGCAATTCCCCAATGCGAAGATGGAACCTCGTTGACGATGATCCTTACTCTTTCCTTTTCAACGTGAAGGCTGTTGGAAATTGCTTCGGTTACTTCTACTAACATGTTTTTAATATCTTTTTCTTCTCTTCCTTCCAGAAGGTGAACTTGTACAATCGGCATACTATCGCCTTCCCTTAATGTTTTCTATATAACAAAAGATCTTTATTTCTATTTAGCTGCAGCTGAATGATACGCTGCCTAAATCAGCGAACTGTGCATGGATACTATCACCTGATCTAAAAGAAAT
>Ga0114955_1000564_pt1 | contig 17593 bp, 23 predicted proteins | sample Porto_5metaG_FD_87302 | JGI IMG/M metagenome (GOLD analysis project Ga0114955, IMG submission 87302) | Marine algal microbial communities from Porto, Portugal - Porto_5 metaG | ecosystem: Host-associated > Algae > Red algae > Unclassified | place: Portugal: Porto | collected 2015-02-02 | reverse complement strand
CGTCCCCATCGCCGTTTGATAAAACCAACTGTGCTTTGGACTAAGATTCCCCCCTGGGCTTTGCCGTGATCCTCTCCTCCCGTTGGGGGAAGGCTGGGCTGTGGGTCGATTTCCGGGGCACTTCCTTCGACGGACCGAGCTGATCAAGAGGTCACTTCGGCTGGACGACGAATCAAAGTGGTGGTGCCGAGAACCGCCACAGCGTTGGTGACCGCCGTCGCAGTGGTGACGGCGACCGACGCGGTGATGCGGACCGACGTGGCGACCCCCGGCCGAGCGTCCGCGTCCGCGTCCGCGTTGTTGACGCCTCCGCCGGCGGCGTCCAAGACGGCGACCGCCGGGCCCCGTCCCGGACACGCCCCCCCGGCGACGACCGCGTCGGCGACGCGGCCCGCCACGACGGGGACTCCTAACGTGCCGCCGGCCCGCCCTCGGGGGCCTCGTCGCTGCCTCCGCCCCGGGAGTGCCCCGCCCCCGCGTCTCCAGCCGCCTCCGGCGGCGTCCGCGCCGTCGCGCCCCTCGACGTCACTCTCTCGGCCCGACTTGGGAAGTCGACGCCCCCGGCATCCAACGCGAGTCGAAACCCGTATGGGTTCGCCGCGTCGTCCTCCTTCGCCGGCAACGGCGCCTACCCGAGCGGCAAGCCCGCAGCCTCCACCACGTCTCCCCATTTGGGGAGCGGCACCGCCATGCCTTGCAGCAGCCGCTGCAGCCGGGCATGCTCGTCCGCACTCCCCCCCGCCATGTCATCCAATCGGAGACGCTGCAACCGATGGAGTAGGGCAAGGGAGATGCGGTGAATGCGCCCGCCGGCGAGGTCCGCCAGCAGCGTGATAGCGGTGAGCTGCACGCGCTCCACCACTTACAATTCCCAGAGGCAGCTCCGGTCATCTCCCATCATGCGGTCGTAATAATACGACAGCACGGTGGGGTAAGCCACGTGCAACCCCCGCGGCAGCTCCAAGTCGTCCAGCGCCTCCGGCACGCGCCGCCAGTCTGTGCCGTTCAACCCCTTGGCGTGGTGGCCGGCCGTCATCAGGTATGGGACGTCAACGGACTTGCGCGCCCGGACGTCTACCTCCTTCATCGCTTGGTTGACCGCCACGCGGTCCCCCTCCGCCAGGAGGAGCGCGAGATCCCGCCCAAACCGATCGGGTTTCGGCCAGGAGCTGATGTCCGGCCGCTCAAACGGCGGGACCGGCCGCGGCGCCGCCCCCGCGCCCTCCCGTCGAGCGTTCTTGTCCGCCGCCTCCCCGTAGTGGTACGCCGCCGCTTCAATCGCGTCCCGGTGCTGCGCATCGGCGGCTTGCACGTACTAGAGGTCCGCCGCCTTCCGTAGATACGTAAGCGACAACTCCGTCAGGTATTCCACCGGCGGCGTCACCGCGTCCGGCATGAGGCTCATGAGCCGGCCCCAAAATTGCGTCACCCACGGCACCCACTCGCGGAGGTCCCCGACGTCCCCGTCTGTCCTCACGAACGTGTACGACGTCCGGACGAACCACGACGGCAACGCCGACCCGAAGCGAGCCACCGCCCGGCTGAAGCGGACGGCCAACTCGCCGTCGCACCGCTGCGAGTGAACCTTGTAGAAGCCGCCGTGTTAATACGACATGTGTACGCCGGCCCGCATGCGGTCGACCGCCGGCTGGTTCCGCGGGTCGGGCTCCGGCATCTGCGCCTGCTCCGGCACCCGGTCGTGGTCCGCCAATACGCCTTCCGCGTGTCGCTACAAGCCCGTCTTCAACGCGTCCCGTGAGGGAGGCGGGATGTAGGCCATCGCCGCCGCTTCCCCGGCCCCCGCCATCCTCCCGCGCTGGCAGCACGCCCGCGCCGTTGGCGTCCGCGCGTGCCGCCTCCGCTGCCGCCGCCCACGTCGCCGCCGGCCGCCGCAAGGCGGGCTGTCCGCCCTGGCGTCGCGTGCTGCCCGCGCGCGCGCCCCCAAGTTGGCCGCGTCGCTCTGGCGACCCCGCCCGGCGCCCTCGCGCTGGCGACCCCCCACCGATGCTCGGCACACGCGGCCCCGCATCCGTCCTTGCTGGCGGGTGACCGCCAGGTCTTGGCCCGGGGAGGGTGTTGCAATCGGCCGGGGCTAAGTTCAGTACTTCTGCCCCTGCCGGGACTTTCACCCGTCTCTCCGTACTTCGGATTGCGGGCTGTGGGACGGCTGTCCCCCGCTAAGTAGCCCCCCTAATCGGACCCGGGGTTCCTATTTGGTCTCTTTTTTTCGTCTGTTTTCGTCTTGGTATGCTGGCGCAGGCCACGGCCTGCGCCGCCTCGTCTTGTTCGCCATCTAAATCTTGGCGTCTCTCTCGAGTCCTAGCCTATGCGCGCCTTTGGGCCGTCTAGGTCCTCTCGGGAGGTCGACCCTTTGGGTACTTCACTTCTGTATTGTCAGTGTTGCTACAGGGTATTGTCTCGCGCCATCCTTGTTGCCAATCCCCTCGCGGCGCCTCTATGAACAACAAAACGGCATTGTAGTGGCTGGTTGACTTTCTCCTTGACTTTCCCCCATCTGTGAACTGATTTCCCCTTGTCTGGCCTCCCTGATGCCATGGCGTTGCCGCCCGGCCTTCCTCCCCCGCCACCATGTAGTAGGTGGTACGTGCACGTTTGCCAAAGAAGAAGATAAAAAGCAAATAGTTCTTTTGCTGAATTTTACATGAGACTGTGGAGGGACTCGTACAGAGTAAAACTACACAGTCAGCTGCACAATGTTGACTCTCAGTTCGCGCTCCTCCTGCTACGGAGCTTTCGATGTAACGCTTTCCCGCCGTTTCTGGTACTGCACAGTGATGATGTTTCGGCCTCTCCCGCAGACTGTTCCCCCGGCTCACGCATTTGCTTGTGATGAATGCCACCAGGCCTTTCTACCCATGCCACGCCGGCAGTGCGCGGTCTCGCTTGATAAGGACACCAACGGAGTGTCACGTCCACGTTGTCGTTCTTGCTACTTCGTTGAGTGACCAACTACGACTAAGGTTGGTGCTAAATGTGCGTCGCTCATCCACCGAGACGGCTCAACGGACTGGGCTCCAACAGCGCGCCCGGGTCTTGGAATCCTGTGTATTTTGTGGCCTGCTGTCAAATGTGCTGAGCAATCCACTCTCCCACCTGGCGGTCGAGAGAGGGTGTGCTCTGCATGCCAGACTCTGGCGGAGAAGCGGAGTCGGGCGGCGCAGCCGGACCGAGCCCATGAAGCGGTGCCAGGTATGGCAACGATGAGTTTCACAACTTCAGGTGGTGTGGACGGACAGCCGCACACAGTCACTAGCGTTCGCGGGCCCGCTGACCCGCTCGCTTACACAGAGGGTGGGCGTCTGGCCGCAGCGCCTGCAATACCTGTACCCCATATCGCCGTTGCAAGCGTGACAGACGCGGTGCCTCTTGCGACACTGTGCGTGGCGCAGCCGTGCGTGACCGCGGCTGGTGGCTCTGGCTGTGCCCCCGCAACTGCGGTTCGCTCATGGACTGTAGGCTTCGGTAGCTCTGGGAGCTGCATGGACGCTGTGGCCGGCTTGGACGCGCCCAGCGGTGATTTAGCCATCTCAACTGTCGTGGCAGCATATGGCACCCTTGTTAGGTCGTCAGACGCAGGTGGTCCCTCTGTGCCAATTGAAGATGACGCGGCCGGCGCGCCTTCTACGACCGGCGCTGCGACAGGCACAGCCTCTGGGAGCGCTGGCGACCAGTCGACATCCGTGCCCAGGCCCGGCGTCGATCTAGCAATTTCCACTGTCGTTGACTCATATGGCTCGCTTGATGCATCGCGGAGGCGCGCTGTTGGGAACATCATCAGCGCTCATCTCCCAGGTGAAAATCCCAAAGTGTGGCTCGCTAGGTCGGGCAACGGGCGCGTCTTGCTATGCACCAGTGAGACTGTGCCTCGCAAGGTCATTGTGGGCCCGAGGCGTGCCCGTCGATGATCCGTGGAGGCGTCGTCGGCGGTTTAAAGGTTGTGTGGCCAAGATGAAGCGGCATTGGAGAAGATCCTAACGGGCGTCTGTCGGCGGGCCAGTGAAACTGGGATTATGGAGGTTGTTCCGTCGGCGGCGATGGCGGCGCTTCCTGTTCGGCTGCAGACGCAGTTTTTCGTTGCTAACAACATATCGTATGGGATGTGGCAGCGGATTCGGCGGCTACTAGGCGGGTCACTCAGTGGGCTCGCTACCGCCAATGAGATGCGCGCGGATGGCCTGGCGGCGTTTTCCGAGCAACACAATCTCGTCAGATCTACGCCGGTAGGCGCCACGCTGGCCAGCATACTGGCGGCTGCGGAGGCCGTGATGGCGGATCTTGTGGCCCGGAACCAGTTCATTGAGCGGCCGGTTCGTAGCCGCCCGGAAAGGGAGATTCTTCATTCCTTTGGCCTCGACAAGGGTGGACGCCAGAGCTCCTATAAGACAATTCTGGCGTGCATCAACCAGCCCCAGCCTTGCAGCATAGACAACACCATTCTTTTTGGCGTTTTCCCATGCCAAAAGGACGACTAATCCTCATTGGCGGCTATGGAAGAACTGTATGCTCAAGAATTGGAGGATCTTCGGACGAACGGTGTCCCAGTGGGGGGCATCACGCGACCAGTCCACATGACGCTCATGGGGGACTACTCTTTTACGACGACCTTCGATGGGCACGCAGGAGCTACCTTCCGCTTTCCTTGCAGATATTGTTCCTGCATCGGACGTCTGGCGGCCGCTATTAAGAGGCTTCTGCCTAACTACAATGAATACGGCTCTATTCAAGATGGCAGCGGCGCTGGGCGAATGCCGCGCACGCTCGAACAGAAGCAGGCGATGGCGTCACTGCACGCTAGTGGTCCATTAGCAACAATGGCGGACCCCCCGGTGGTCTCAACCACCCTGTCATTTGAGCGGCTGCTGCTGATGGTGTTTGCATCAGAAGATATCGTCCCAATCCCACTGCACATTACCCTAGGCGTGAGCCCATGGATGCTTTTTCTCGGGGTGGAGGCGGTTGCGTTTGATTCTGGGGCGGCGCGGGCCCAAGAATATGCGGTGGCGCTGACGCCAACGCTTCGGCGTGACGTGGGCGTGTCGCCGGCACCTTACTGGGGGGGCACATTCGAGTAGTGACTATCCCATCGATGTCCCCAACTTTCATGATCGACCACGATGCAAGAAGCTTATCACCTTGATGAGGTACGTGCGGTGCGGTCCTTGGGCTTTATTGCGTGCGCACCTCCACTGTTGGTAAGTACAGGACGCCGCGGGCGTGTACACAACGTGCGCGGAGGTCGTCCCGCACGCGCTCCAGTGATCTTTGTGTGCGGTGGTGATGAACGAACATGCGAAACAAAGACACTAACGCATTTCTGTGGCGTTTGCTCCTTTCCGGTGGCTTCCTGTTTCATTCTGCGTTTTTGATGCGCACACTGAACTCGTCAGGGGTGGAAACGCCAGGAATCGCCGCGGGCGCTCACCGCCGGTCCACAAGCAGTAAGATGATGCGTGTGGGCCGGCGGCGTGTGGCCCGCGTGTGGACCTGCGTGGACGCCCCGGCGACAGCGTCGTCGGTTGCAGTCGGACGGGGTGTGGGAAGCTGTTGTGTTTTCTAGTCGGATTGGGGGGTGGTACTGGGTGTGTGCCGGTACGTGCGAGTTCGGGCTCGTCAGGGTCGCGTGCAGTCCGTGTCAGTGCATGGCAGGCCGGCCGGGGGGAGCTTTGACGCTTTTTCTGGGTTGGCGGAGCATCTGGTGTGCGCGCAGAGCGGGAGGATGCCATATTGTGCGCGCGTTGATGTCCACGGTAAGAACGCCAAACGCAGACACTGACACATTTGTGGTGGCGCTCCCTCTTTTCCTGTGGCTTTTTGTGTTCCTTTTGCTTTTATGATGCACTCACTGAACCCAACAGGCGTTGATTTGCCTCAGGTGCGGCAGCGACGTTTTGGGTTTGTGCCGTGGACCGTCATCTTGCATGCGCCGGTTTTGGTGCGCATGCCAGCCGAGATCCGCCAACCTCTGTCGGCGGGGGTCGGCGGCGGATTTGTGGCGCGACATGCGCCGCAACCCTCCCAACGAAACGCGTTTGCCTCCTTTTGTTGGTCCCTCCATTGAATGCACACCGATGTTCCTTCCCCGTTGTTGCTCAGTTGCCTACTTTTGTTTCCCCTTTCAGCTGTGCCTTTGCGTGCCGACTTGGACATTCTTCTCTTTGACTTCCGGAGTTTTGTGACTTGTGTGGGGCCTTTTTCTCTATGTGTACTTTTCGTGCTTTGGTTTGCTCTATTTTTGTTCTTGGCTGTGTCCCTTGGTTGATGTGGTGGGCACTGAAAGGTTTTCTTTTTTCGATACCACGTTCCCTCGTCTGTCCCAGGAGCACAGCAGATGTCAAGGGAGGATGCAGGACAGGACTTTGGGGGAGAAGTGTCAGTCAAGAGGTGGACGACTGCTGAGGGATAGGAATGACTCTACGTTCGAAAAGCAGGCATGTACAACTGAGATGAGATTTCATTATCGACGGGGTTGGGGAGTGGGGGCACGGGCGAGTGGATAAGAAAACAGGATGGAGGAGGAAGCATGCATGCCGAGAAAGTTGGGAACGGATGCAAAACCAGTGGAGGGACGCCATGCGCTGGGTCTGTCCACCTGCTCTGACCTCGTTGCCTTGCAACATCAAAGGACTCGGAGAAGAGGGGCCAGAAAGACAACGAAAAAACAGCAAGAAGGTCCAGAAGAGGACTGGAAAGCGTCTGGGGAAGGCGCCAGTCACGGTCGGGAGCAACCCGGGCGACAGCAGAGGCGACTGGACGACGCAAACTAGAGGCCGGCGGAAAAGACCCGACGGAACACACGACCTGGAAGTTCTCCAATGTATCCTGCCGAACGCACGCGAGTTAGAGGGAGCGGGGGGGGGGGAAAGGGGGAACTGGTCAGGCCAATAGCCAAGAAAATGTCGCCGGGAAGGGATGGGGGCGCGGGCAGGGGGGTGCTCGACCCGGCTTGAAAGCAAACCCTGCAAGGTCGATGTGCCCACACGGTGCATTCAGTCGGGGGGGGGGGGCATGGACGCCCCACAGGCGCATTAGGCAGGGCCCGCCAGGTTAATCCCGCAACGCGCTCGACTGGGGGGGCAGCAGAGGGCCGACGCGTTGACGTGTGCTAATCGATTGCCTTCATTGACGTGTTCAATCAGATCTGCTCATCAGCTGCTAGATCCATTGCAACCACCTGAACAGTTAACTTCGCTCCAAGGCTGTTCCGGGTATTGTTAGATGAAGGTGGTTGCAATCGATCTAGCAGCTGATGATTGAAGGTCTCTGGCCTTTCACGCCTTGACCAGTGCCACGTCCCGCCGCTGCCAGCAACACGGTGTCGCCAACCACTTCCTCGGAAAAGGTATGGGTCCGCCGCACGTCCTTGCCGTCGATCAGGCGGATGCCCTTGTGCACCTTGTCGTGCAGCGGGTGGTCTAAGTCAATCGTATTGGCCTCGTCCCGCCACGCCGCGCGAAACGTCTGGGAGCTGCCCTTGTGCCCGGCGGCGCGCACAGCAGCACGCATTTCAAGATGCCAACGCACAGCGGCGCACGCGAAGCTGACGTGGCCAAGCACGCACTAGACATGGCCCTCCCCGCCCCTGGACGAGAGCGCCACAATGCGCTCGTGAAATCCCGCAAAATCGAGGAAGGCCTCAATGGCACACTTGATGGCGGTCTTGCCGCGCGGGGAGGTCCGGTACGAGAAGTGCTCCAGCCAGTCCTGCGCCGCCTCTTTGGAGGTACGGCTGGCCTCCTCCACGGAGTCGAAAAAGGCGTTGACCATGACCTTGCGGTACTTTTCCATCAGGCGCGGCACACTTTTGGTAAACCACGAGGAGACGGTGGCCAGCTTGACGTTCATGCGGTCGGAGGTAGGGAACAGGCGCGCGTTCAGCATGTACGACTTGGCCTCCTTGTCCGACAGCTTGACCTGGGACCCGGCCGTCGAGCACATCAGGTCCCAGGCGGCCAGGGTGTCGACGTACGACTCGCGGGTGAGCGTCGCACCGCCCATGGTCTCGTTGAGCGCCACCTCGTACAAGGAGCGCACGCTATCCATCTCTTGCTTGTTCAATAAGGCAGTCTCCAGCCTCTCCTTGAGCGGCAGGTTGGCCATGGCGCCGCAGTGGTCGATCGGCGAGCGCTTGGCGGCGGGCGGCGCGGCCGACGCCGACCCGACCGACTTGATGACTTTCTCGATGCCATTGTTCAAAGCCGTTTCAATCTGGGCCATCGACGTGATGGCCGTGTTTTCGCCCTGGAGCGCGGGTGGGTGGACCCGGTTGGCCGAGACGCAGCGGCCTGGCGCGCAGCGGCGGCGCTCCCAGTGCTGCGGGGCGGCGATCGTACCGTGGGTACGAGGGAGCGTGAGGGAGGAGGGGGCAATCCGGTGCGTGTGCCCCCCAGCGGCGGCGGCGGCTGGAGCGTTGCCGAGCCACCAGCAGTGCGAAGCCCGTGCGACGGCGGTGACAGCGACGGAGCGGAGGGCAGGCGGCGCACGCCAGTGGCTGAAAATCCACCGGCATTGTACAGCGTTGCACTGCTGTCGTCAATTCCAGCGGGACTACTGGCACCGGCACCCCCGTGCCCAACCCCACGATTCACCCCACGCGCACCCCCGCGCACAGCCCCACGCGAAGACCCTCGGGCGGCCCCACGCGCAGTCCGACGCCCAGCGCCGCTGCCAACCGCACCCCCGCCTGCAAGAGGCGACATGGAGGGGGAGGCGGGGGTGAGCCAGGTAGCGACGCCGCCGACGCGCCGCGGCGCTGGGCGAATCCGTACCCCGGCGCCGGTTGAGTGAAGGGCAGCATGCCCAGCAGCTGCGAGACAGCAGCCGTGCCGGCGGCGGTCGGGGAGACGCGCTCGCTGCCGTTTATCACCGCGTCAGCGGCAGCTCGTGCACGAGCATCCTCGACGTCGTTGGATGAGCGCGCGGCCGGGTTGGGGGCGGTCGCGGCCGACATGACCGGCGACCACCGCGCGCCGTGAGCGCTGCCGGCGCCCGGCTGGGGTGCACGCGTGGGGGGGGGGAGGACCACGGCGACCGGCTCCGACTTGGGGGGTTGGAGATGGGAAAAAAGGGGAACAGGTGTTTGGGTGAAGGAATGGCTGTGCACAAGCGATGGAGGGGAGCACGGACGAGTGGGTGGACGTGGGGTGGCTAACTGAGTCTCCGTCTCGACCGCCCTCAGCAGCTGCTTATAAGCGCTTCCCAGCCGCCGTTGATGGGGGTGTGGTGTGATGGAGGAGGGCACAGGTGAGGGGGGGCCGCCGCATAGGGGTTTGGGGTGGGGTCAGCGAGGATGCGAGAAAAAGCCAAGACAATAGAAAGTGGCGCCAAACGCGAGAGTGTAACGGAGCAACAAGCGGCACTCAAGCAGTTGCGCGTGTGGTCAGGGTGTCCCGGTGCCGCTTGTATTTCCGCGGCGCCTCCCACGCAGCGGTTTTTTCCCTTGTGCCAAGTTACAAACGCAAGTAGAGTGCCTCACACGAAAGAGCCCCGTTGCCAGCATCCGAAGCGGAAAGACGAGCGCCATTGCCACCGCGCATCCAGCCTATAACACGCGACTCTGGGGCGAGCGTACCCTCAGGGAGCTCTCGTCGCTCACGTACCCCAGGAGCCTGGCGTCGCCATGCTCACTTGTCGACACGTGGTCGGCTCCCGTGACGGCGAGTGCGCGCGCAACAGTGGTCCAAAGGAGCGGGAGCTCACGCCGATTGTAAGGTAGATGAGCCGTGTTATGCACAAGCATGTCAGGAGGCGTCTACGTGCTGGCGTCCTTTGGCCAACGATGGTGGTCAGTGGATGCGGGCGGCACAACGGGGAAACCCATCCCGATGCCATCCAAAGCTCGATCCGAGCCCTGCAGGCAGATCTCAGTCATCCACGCTTTAGAGGGCCGTGCCTCCCAGCTGACACCAGACGGGAGCTGTCAGCATCCAGTCGACAAGAACTGCTCTCAGCCAATCGTTGATACTATCGCAGTAATCCTACGATGAGGAGCCAATGGAATTCATTTCCTTTCCACGTCGTCTCCTGGTCAGGATCTGGTCCGACGACGCTGGCTGTGGCAAGCGAGCGTGGCCCTTGCGCATGCCATCACTTGGACCGCCGCCTGCACAAATCCGTTTCGCCTGCAGGCAGCAGCTCAAATCGACTTCATGAGCGCGAGTGCCCCACGTGGCGCCTCGCGCCTCGCTTGTTTGTGACCGTGCCGTCCCACACGCGGTGCCTGCTGATACTGTCTTTTTTCCTGCGCTTGACGTCGGCGACACCGATCACGAGATGGGCTTTGGATGGCTCCCCCCGGCATGCGACTCGTTGTGCTGACCATCGACCGCGAGCAGGCATTGGGCCGCTCCATTGTGGCACGCGGAGCATCCTGTACGTTTTCCGAGGGAGCGCGCTGCCCGGTGTAGACCCCGCTGCTGCCTTGCAGCGTAACCGCCGGGCGCTCGTTTTTTCTTTTTGGGCAGCGAGGTTGCTCCACCATCATGGTGATGATAACGTGATCACGGGAGCATGCAGCCTGTCGTGGCCGTTGCGGTCTTTTTCGGCCCCTTGGCAGAGGTCCCTGGCCTCTTTCCTGGTGAATTGTCATTGACCAGCGTTTCTCGCTGCTCTTTGTGGCTTTTTTATTGACAGTCACGACAGCAGGATGCTGCCAGCGCGCTCGGTGTGCTTCCCGCGAGCGCCCTATCTTCAAGATGGCGGCACCGCGCGCGCGCGTACTGTTCAAACGAGCGCCATGGCACGACATCAACGTTTCTACGTCCCACTGCCTGCCGCAAAAGTAGCCATCTGAGGTGAGTCTGAGAGTTTCGGCGCTGTGGGAGTGGGCCGGAGTGAGGGGACGTGCGGACGGGGGGGGGGCTCGTCGACAGCCGCGCGTGTCTCGATAAGTGCACGGGTGGGAGCGCTCCATCGGTCTGGTTACAATGACCAAGGCCCCTCAGCATCGCCGTGCCTTGCCCGTGAGCACCGTCTGGTTTTGTTCATCTTTGGCTGCACTCTGCTCTGCCTGTACGTCGCAATGGACACTAACGCACAGGATGCTCAGCATGAGTCGCCACTGGAGGAGCCGCCGCGCCAGGCGCCGCCTGGGTGGGGGGTGCAACCTCTGCTGCACTGCCATTTGTGTAACTTTGCGACGCGAGCGATGGGGGGCCTGAATTGGCACCTCATGCGCAGCCACCAGTCGTTGCAGCGCCACACGGAGCAGCGGACGGCAGCATACGAGCGGTCTCGGGCGCGCCTGCGCTCTACCTTAGAGTGGCGGAGAAGGTCTGTGGAGTCGGGGGGGGGACTGGCTGAGGGAGGGCCAGGAGAGGACGGGGGGGCGTCGGATCACCGCTCTGATGGCCACCCACCGTCGGATGCACACAACTTTGGGGATGGTGGGGGCCCAGCCGTGCCTCCAGCCTCGAGTGGTGTCGGACCGGCCGCCCCCGCCCCTGACTACCACGCGCGGCTCGAGCGGGACTTCCGCGCGTTGCTCGAGCACTCGACCCGCTTGCGCAAGAGGCAACGCGGGAACGATGCGGGCCCCAACGCCCCCCCCGAGCAGCAAGAGTACGAGTTCAGCTGCGTCAACGCTGAGATCCGAGCCCACTACGAGGAGCTCCGCGACGCCCAGCGCGCCGTCATCATGACGAAGCCCAAGAACAACAAGCGCAGCAAGCGGGGAAAGTTCACCACGAAGCGGCTGCGCGCGTTGGAGAAGTATGTGCTGTCGGCCGGCGGCACGGGCATGTCCGTGCAGGGCCTCACGAAGTTTTGGAAGTTCATGCACGAGTGGGAGAAGCCGTCCAGCAACGGGAAGCCCTGCAACAAGATGCTGAGCGAGACCTTCAAGTTGGGCACCGCGTTTGCGTCCTCAGTCGCGGCCGACCTTGACGGGGCGATGGAGGACGCGAGGTGGATGCAGTGCGAGTTTGTCGAGGGGGGTATCAACTATGAGGCGTACTACTTTCCGGTTTTAGACGTCATGATGCAGATGGTGGCCGACGCCAAGAACATTCAGTTCTGGAGCGGCGCCGACGGCCCAGCCGAGCCGACTGAGAGGAGGGAGACGCCGATGGACGGTGACGTTTTCCGCCTGTTTGAGAAGGACGTGCACAGCAAGGGGCGAGGCAACTTTGTGCTGGGTTTCCATGGATTCAGTGATAGCCATGTGCTGTCCGGGTCAGGGGGTAAGTGCTCCGGTGCCTCGTTCTTTTTTTGGTGCGGGCGCTTTGGTGACCGGTGGGTGATGAAGGCTGCTTGTTTTCGGACACAGCCGATTGAAACTCGGTTCGCTTTCTCTCTCTTTCTTTTCTGAATTACTTTTGTGCATGTTCTGCTATTCTCCTCTCGCCACAGCCCGCAAACTGTATCCAATCCGGATCCGCATTGTCAACATTGTTACCAAGGAGCCGCAGTGGGTGACCGTCGCGTACGTCCCGGTCGTCAAAAAGTTCAACGAGTCGGCGGCCGACGAGCGCGCGAACCTGCGCCGAAGCGCCGTGCTGCAGCGCGTGCTGTACATGGCCTTCAGGTCGGTCATTAACGCGAGCCACTCGGGCGTGACGGTGTACACGAAGGACGGCACGCCGTTGACGGCCTTTCCCCGGCTCTTACTGTACATTGCCGACCAACCCGAGGAGAGGGCAGTGTTGGCTCTGAAGCAAGACATGGGCCATCACCCCTGCTCGCACTGTGACGTGAGATTGGAGGACTGCGGCACGGCGAGGGCGGTCAATGCCAACGAGCGCCAAGTTTTGCGCACCCTGCGTCGGCACTCCGAGGCAACTCGGCATCGTCACTTTTCGCGCCAAAGCGCACGGCTCCTCGAGCTTGAAGCCGAGGACAGCCTCACGAGCTTTATGCCTGCCATCGCGGGGATGGCTGGGCTCAGCACCGGGCCCAACCTGCTATATCGAACGATCGGTTTTGACATGCTCCATCTACGTGGCGTGGGTCACTTTTTTCTGATGAGCATTGTTTGGCGTTCGGTTGCGTGCTGCTCTGTGAGCTCCTTCTGACGAGCCCTCTGCCAATTTCTTTTGCCGTCCCTGACGGACACTCTGCGTTGGTGTGGCACTGGTGCTTGACTTGGGTGTCACAAGGGCAATGGTGCGCCGGCTGGTGCACGTATTCCCCAGCATTTGTGCCGTCTGCCCCCCCGCTCTGCGCTCCCCAACCGCTGTATACCGCACCGTCAACATTCGGATACGCGAGCTCAACCGGCGCAGCAAAGCGTCGAGGACGGCACCAGGGTACGTTGTCGCATTTCTCAGTTGCCCGCGTCTCCATTAATTCAGTTCGACGGCCGCTCAACACGATGATGGTGCTCGCTTTATTAACGAGATGCTCATATGGCTGATTTCATATGATTTTTCCTATTTTCTCGGTGGCCATTTTTTGTGTTTCTTCCTGGCCTCTTTCTTTTTCAGATACATTGTCGGGCCCAAGGAGAAGCAGGCAACTTTCACGGGAAGGGAACAACGCCGAGGCGTTTACATTGTGCCATTGGCTGTTCCGGGCGCGTTCAAGCTTCTATGGCAGCCGCCCGCGCCCACCGCTGTCGGCGACTCGCCAGCGGGTGTGCTCGACAATGGCACCGATGCGGCTGTAATGCAGACGGACGCCCCGTCGCAGTCGGGAGACGAGAGCGGCTACGAGGCTGGTGAAGACGAGGCAGCCGCGCGCGTGGATAAGAGTTTCACATTCGACTGGGAGGCGTATCATCGCGCCTTTGGCGACACGCCGTACGACGAAGCCGTCACCGCTATCTTTTCCGAATACGCGCTTTTGTACAAGCGGATGGCCGGGTACGTGAACGACGCCTTCCCGCCGCAGATGACCCTGACCGAGGCCCGCAGCATCCAGAAGAAGGCGACGCGGTTTATCAACGACTCTGTGACGCCCGTCATGGGGACGATTAACAGCTCCAAAATCCACCGGCTGTTGTGCCACGTCTTTGAGGCCATTCGCGACCACGGCAGCCTGTGCAAAAGCAACACGGCGATGAATGAGTTCAAGCACAAGGAGGACAAGGCCCACTACGTGCGCACCAACAAGAACCCGAAGACGTACACCCGGCAGGTCGTCCGACACGCTCAGGGATCCCGCCTAGTCCGCCTCCGGCTCGAAGCGGAAGAGGACGCCGCGGTCGCCGCCAAGGCCGCCCGCCGAGAGCAACGTGCAGCCGCACTTGCCGCTGCTGCCCGTGCGTGCAGAGACTCCGACATCCCAATCGCCGACGACTCGGATGTCTCCGTATCGTCGGCGGGCGCCGGCCGCTCGGCCGCCTCCAGCAGCAGCGGCGAGAGCGCGTCCAGCGCCTCGTCGTCGGACGCGTCAACCGACGCCAGCACCGCCACCGAGGCGCGCACCGCCGCCGACGCGGGCAGCAACCTCTCGGTCGCCCGCGACGCGCACGACGGGGGCGGGCGGTCGGCCGCCCGCAAGCGCGTCTACCATGTCACTCGCACCACGGTGGCGTCGCTCGCACAGCGCCCGGGCCTCGCGGACGCTGCGCGCCTGCTCGAGCTGCCGCCTGAGACGGCGGTGGGGGTCCTCAAGTCCTTGCGCATCCGCGCCCGCTTTGAATGCGGCGGCTCGCTGGTGCAGGACGTGCGGGGCTCGCCCGAATACCGCGGTGCGCCATGGTGCGATGCAATTCTGTTCCAGTCCACCGACGACGCGAGTCGTGTTCGCGCCGCCGAGGTGCGGGCGCTCGCGCGCCTGCCGCAGGCGGACGTCGCGCTCGTCGTCGAGATGGTGCCCACGCCGGCCGTCGCGCGCTGCCCCCTCTCCAAGCGGGGGTGCACGAGGCTGCGGTGGAAATTCCGTGGGGGGGAAACTGAGTGTGTGGCTCGAGCGGTGCCAGTCCACCGCATCCGCCGTCTGCTTCATGTCGTGCCGGACTTTGCCGACCTGGCTGAGCGCCATGGGTACGATGCTGCTCGCACACCGCCCGACGCGCTGCCAGAACACCGGCAGGAGATGCGCTATTTTTCGAACGGCTTTTATCCGTGGCACGCGTCGTGATTGCCTTGCTCGTTTCTTTTCAATTTTTTGTTTCTCGTTCGGTACGGCTATTTCTTTTTTCGGCTTCATCTGTACGCCCAATGCTATTGTTCCCGGTCTGGGTGTTGTCGCCCTACTCCACAGTCGCAAGTGTCCCCTGCGCCTCTAGTTGGTACGTGTCTGTACGTTGCGCAGCGGCCATGGGGTTCAAAGCTCTCGGTGGATTGCCCCAACACAGCGCAGAGACCAAGAGCACACGCTCTTTACTTCTCCGACACTTCACGCAGCACCTCGCTCCGTCGTTCGCATTTACGATGAAAATGGGACCAATCAAGGTGACCATCTGTTTCATTGCATTGCCGTGGTTTTCGCATCTGAGGCGGCTCCGACTCCCTCAAGTGCGATGTCCAATCAACGAGTGCCGCCTGAGCTGCACAACGCGTCATCACGAGCCCATCTGCCGTGCATTGACTCGAGTGTAAACACTTTTCGTGATGGGTTTTCCATCCTGAGGTGGCGTGGATGGTAACTTCGATGGGGTGGAATCGCCCATCGATGTGCCATCCAAATCAATATCGGATGGGGGATCGTGCCGGATGGGGGTTGGATCGCATTTTCTTGAATGCTGACGGCGGGGCCCACCGGTTCGCCACAGATCGGGTCGCACGCCGGGGCGTCACCTGCTGCGACGACCGTCACTGGCTCCTGGCCTCCATCGCCTCCAGCGGGGCAAAGCCGTGCGGCGGGGGCGGGATCCAATGCGCGTGCCCCACCCTTCTCGAAGCACGAGAAGGCTCGGCTGGCTCACGTGCTGTGCACCGGGGAGGTTGCCGCGGGTGTGGTCATCTCGAGAGGCCCGATGTCGCGTCGTCAGCAGGACGCTCGGACGAGTCGGCAGGAGGGTTGGGTTGTCGTTGTCGCCGAGATGTTCAACGGTACCGATAAGTTCACCGTACCTGAGGAGTGTGCGGATGGGGGTTTGGATCCGAATATTCACCCCCACCCGCGCACCGGCCTATCCTTGAAGGCCAAATGGTCTGAGGTACGTTGCGCTTCTTCACGCTTCATTCCGTGTTTTTATTTATTGACACAGTGTGTCTCACTTTCACGTCTCTCCTTCATATGTACATCTTCCTTGGCTTTCATTCATGCGTTGATGGTGACATTTTTCTCGGCATTGGAGTTTTAACATGTTCTCTTCGACCTGCCTTCCCTAATCTTGCCTTGCCGCAGCTCTGTGGAGTGTTCTGGCGCACGTACAAACCATATTCGAGCTCAGGTCAAAACGACCCTGCCCTTTGGAGTTCGTTTTCAGACGGCGACGCGCTTGTGGACTACCTATTTGCTTTGTTCCAGAACAATGACCTGGTAATAGAGCTTGCCAATCCTGAGGTGGGTCCAGCTGGCGTCGAAGGCGACGACGCTCTTGAGACCGGAGCCGGAACGCGCTCGATGAGGACGAGACGGGGCAAGCGCAAGCCTGACTCGAGTGTGACCGCGCTCGAGAGCCTTGTGCAAAGCTCGGCCAGCATGGCAGCGTCCTCCGCGAAGCACACGCGATGCGCGGAGATGGTATCACTTTCTGCTACCCTCAAGAACCTACGTGAGTGCGGGGCTGCCGCGGAGCTCATAAGAGCCGTTGAGAAGCAACTCCAAGATGCAATCCTTCCGCGCCCATCAACGGACGGTTCCGGTGATCCTGGTGCGCCTCGGGTGGATCCTGGACCAGTAGAGATGGACGGGTCTCGAGGAGGCGGGTCGACGGTGAACCTCGAGGATGCGTCAGTGGGTGAGAGTGGGAGCCCTTCTGGTTTTGTGCGCCGAACGGAGTGGTCAGACGATGAGATGTGCTGCACTTGTGATGTCAGATATTCATGTGGGTGTTTTGGAGAACTGGGATGATGTCACGAGATTGCTTGTTTCCAAAGAACGATGATGTTCGAAGTCCTGTTGTACTGGTCCCCCAGCATTGAGCGAACACGTTGCGCTCACGCTGGGATTCTTCTTGGGCTCACACCCAGAGTACCACTTGTTTGGCCGAGGGCATCCCCGAACATGTCTGAAGTGAAGCGCGTACAGTATTTTGGAAAAAGAAAAAACGAAGCAACAGACAGAGAACGCCGTACAAATGAACGTCAAAACATCCGTACCACACCAGGACGCAAAATGCCGCGCTCCTCCACTCGGCTCGTCATTCTAACTCTCAGGTGTGACCGCTCGCAGTCGCGGCGCCGACCACGCTGGCAGGAACCCGCGACCGGGGCAGCCGCTGCGCTCGAAAACGACCGGCAGAAGTTTTGCAGTCGGAAGCAAGCACGAATCAGGCTAGGCCGCTTCGAAAAAAGCACCCGCAGCGGCCGCCAAAAAACCCCCCACCTCCACAGCAACATCCCGAACGCCTGCTCAATGTGAATGCGCATCGACGAGAGAAAAAAGTTGTAAGCGTCTCGCCAACGGTCACCTCGGCCGCCCCCCGGCCAGGGAACTGCCAGCAGCTCTCTGGCAGCGTACGCCTCGTCCGCTGCAATGCAGTGTCCATCACGAGTCATGGAACGTGCGAGGGCGCTCCCACGAT
>Ga0114955_1000553_pt1 | contig 17844 bp, 13 predicted proteins | sample Porto_5metaG_FD_87302 | JGI IMG/M metagenome (GOLD analysis project Ga0114955, IMG submission 87302) | Marine algal microbial communities from Porto, Portugal - Porto_5 metaG | ecosystem: Host-associated > Algae > Red algae > Unclassified | place: Portugal: Porto | collected 2015-02-02 | reverse complement strand
CCACTGACCATATCTCGCCAGCTGGTAATATCGATGCTAATTCTCCTGCGGGTAAGTACTTGCAAGAGCGTGGTGTGATGCCAGCCGACTTTAATAGTTATGGCTCACGCCGTGGTAACGATGCGGTCATGACCCGCGGTACTTTTGCCAATATCCGTATCAAAAACCAGATGATGGGCGGTAAAGAAGGCGGCTATACTTACTACTTTAAAGGCGACAACGCGACGTTAAAAGACGGCGAAGAAATGGCCATCTATGACGCGGCAATGAAGTATAAAGAAGATCAGCGCCCACTTGTGGTACTTGGCGGTGCAGAATATGGGTCTGGATCAAGCCGTGACTGGGCAGCGAAGGGTACGATTTTGCTCGGGGTAAAAGCGGTATTGACCAGCTCGTTTGAGCGTATTCACCGCTCAAACTTAGTTGGTATGGGCGTGTTGCCATTAACCTTTAAAGATGATGAAAACGCCGATACTTATCACCTAGACGGTTCTGAAGTGCTAAGTATCACAGGCCTTGATAATGGTGAGAGTAAAACCGCAACAGTGACGGCGACCCGTGCTGATGGTTCAACTGAAACCTTTGAGGTAAACGTCATGCTACAGACGCCAAAAGAGCGCGAATACGTGCGTCATGGCGGCGTATTGCACTATGTACTACGTCAATTAGCAGCTGAAAGTAAAAACGCAGCGTAATATTTAATTAAAGTGAGAATAAGAAAAGCCCGGTCGTGATGATTGGGCTTTTTTATGCGCAATACTTTTTAATTCGTTATTTTTACCTTTAACCCTTCTCAGTCAATAGCTTAATACCTAAGCCAATAAACACCACTCCACTAATTTTATTTAAAATAGATTCGATAGCTGGATTCTCTCGCAGCTTTTCACTGAATTTTGACGCCAGTAATGCCAAACATAAACACCATATAAAACCAGTGACGGCAAAGGTTAGTCCCAAAAGTAAAAAGGACAAGGTGCTATTCGCATAGTTAGGATTGATAAATTGCGGAAAGAAAGCCAAAAAGAATAGCGCGACTTTTGGATTAAAGGTATTGGTGAGCATACCTTGCTTATATATTTGCCAATAATCTAAAGTCTTAGCAGAAGAAGGTTTTCCGTTTTCTTGTAAACTCGCGCCTATCAAAGGCTGCTGTTTACTCATAAGCATTTTGACGCCTAGATAGCACAAATAGCTAGCACCTATATATTTAACAATCATAAATGCGGTAGGAGAGTTGGCCAGTAAAACGGATAAGCCCAGCGCCGCCAATAACGTATGTACTAAAATCCCTGAGATAATACCAAGCACGGAATAAAACCCCGCCGTTTGCCCCTGTGAAATACTGCGGGTGATGATATACATGCTATCGCTGCCAGGGGTCAGGTTTAACAAGATAGCCGCCAAGACAAACCCTAGGTAATTCTCGATACCAAACATAGCCAATATTTCCTTGTGATAGCATTAAACGTCTATAATAAATCACAGACATAAAAAATCCCAGTCACCGTATGATGACTGGGATTTTTTATTGTGCGCTTATTAGTCTAATCTGATGCTTAAAGGCGCTAAGCAAAAGTGCTAATCATTGACGCCGAATAGTGGCGTCCCCAGGGGGATTCGAACCCCCGTTACCGCCGTGAAAGGGCGGTGTCCTAGGCCTCTAGACGATGGGGACGCATAGAGTGTCATAACCACTATTTTACAATAGCATTACAACGGTACTTCACAATATCAGAGTGCTTATCTATTAATAGAGCAAGCCTTGCCTAGGTGCTGATATCGTCCTACTAGCGAGTATTTATCAAAGTGTCAGTAAACTGAACGTTGCGATAAATAGTATGGTGGAGCTAAACGGAGTCGAACCGTTGACCCCTTGCATGCCATGCAAGTGCTCTACCAACTGAGCTATAGCCCCTCGCTAAGAGTGTGCGTATTTTAGGTAAGACCAGCAGTCTTGTCAACCGCTATTTTAAAAATAATGCAAAATAATGCAAAAAAAGTTAGTAAAAGTATTTAAATGGCTAATTATGGGCACTTTAGTACGGAGATGAATATAAAAAAAGGCCAGTAGTAGCCTGACCCTTTTTTATTACTTATGCATTCTACTCTTAATTAACCAGTACAAGGTTATTTAGCAGCCAAACTATTCAGCCGCCAAGAAGTCTGGCAATTCTGCCGCTTGTTTCTCAAGTTTTTTCAGCTTCTTTTTACCAAGGCCACCTAGGACATCAACCGCATGGCGCAAGCGTGTCAGCGTCATATCAGCGCCAATAATCGCCATAGAGTTCATGACAGGCGTCGATGAGGTGCTACCAGCGATAGCGATAAAGAACGGCGCCATAAAGTCACGCATCTTGATATCAAGATGCGCGGCAAGACCTTTTAGGGTGGCATAGATGTTTTCTTCCGTCCACGTCGGCAAGGTTTCTAGCTGCCAAAGCGCCAGTTGTAGCATCTCGGTAATTTGCTCAGGCGTCAGCGATTTATGGGTAAAGCTCTCAGCGGTGATAGCAGGCAGATTTTGGAAATAAAAGCCGCCCCAGTTAACCGCATCAGACAGCAGTTCAATACGTGGTTGAATCGCCGCGGCAATCGCGGTCAGTTTATCGCTGTCACTTGCCCACTCAAGGATTTTGTTTTTAAGCTGTTCAGGGGTAAGCGCACGTAGCCATTCCGCATTTAGCCAGTTGAGTTTTTCGATATCGAAAATAGGGCCGCCAAGCGATACACGTTGAATATCAAAGCTGGTAATCATTTCCTCTAAGGTGAATTTCTCCGCTTCATCTGGCATTGAGTAGCCCATACGACCGAGATAATTTAGCAGGGCTTCAGGTAGCACGCCAGCATCACGATAGTAAGTGATGGAGGTTGGGTTTTTACGTTTTGACAGCTTTGATTTATCAGGGTTACGCAGTAGCGGCATATGGCAAAGAACAGGCATCTCCCAACCAAAATACTCATAAAGCAGCTGATGCTTCGGTGCCGAGTTGAGCCATTCTTCACCGCGCATGACATGACTGATTTCCATCAAATGGTCGTCGACGACATTGGCTAAATGATAGGTTGGCATGCCATCAGTTTTTAGCAGCACTTGCATATCGACTTGCGTCCAAGGAATCTCCACCGTACCACGCAGCATGTCATGTATTTGACAGACGCCTTCGGTTGGCACGCGCATACGAATGACGTGTGGTAAGCCTGATGCAGCAAGCGCAGTAGTTTTTTCAGGAGCAAGGTGTGCGCAGCGACCGTCATAGCGCGGCGTTTCGCCATTGGCCATTTGCTCAGCGCGCATGGTATCAAGCTCTTCAGGGGTACAAAAACAGCGGAACGCATGGTCATTTTCTATCAGCTGCTCGGCATGTTTTTTATAAATATCACTACGTTCACTCTGACGATAAGGTGCGTGCGGACCGCCGATATCTGGTCCTTCCGCCCAGTCAAGACCGACCCAACGCAGCGCATCCAAAATCATTTGTTCAGATTGCTCGGTTGAGCGTGTTTGATCGGTGTCTTCAATACGCAAAATAAACTCGCCGCCATGGGCTTTGGCAAAGGCTAAATTAAATAGGGCGATATAAGCGGTGCCGACATGCGGAAAACCAGTTGGAGATGGCGCAATACGCGTACGAATAGAGCGCTTGCTATCAAGGTTGGCTTGGGATGATGTTTGGGTCATAAAAATCTCAGAATATGCTGGTGAATGAATAAAATGGCGAGAAAAGTTAAAGTTCAAGGCGAATAGAGAAATTGAGTCAAAATACGGGTGAAACAGTCGCCGTCACGGTAGAAAAATAGCGTAAAATATAGCGCTAGTATAACAGAGAGCTGAGATATTTTTAACGAAAAGCCTCTCTAGCGCTTGACTCGCCGTATATCCTTGCGATAATAATGCTAGGTGAGTCATAACTTGTTTATTTTCATCTGATTTTTTACTATTACTGGCCAAAAAGGTCATCATCTACTGAGTCGTTTGTGTCCATATCGAATCCAAAGTCAAAAAACACGTTAAATTCTAAAGAACCCCCTTCTTCAGTCATTGATAGTTCTGAGTCAGAGGTCAATTCGTCTATTGTTGAAAACGATTCTGCTCAAGAGCCCGTCATACAGCAAGCGGGTTCTAATGAATTAAGTTTTGTCCATGACGCCGTGCTACTACAAGAAACGGTGTCGGCGGTATTGGGTGTCAAAACGCTGCCCAAACAAACAGATGACAGCCGTCAAAACAGCTTACAAAAAAGTGGCATTTATGTGGATGCAACTTTTGGGCGCGGTGGGCATAGCCGCCTGCTATTAAGTCAGCTTGCTGATGATGCAACCTTAATTGTGTTTGATAAAGACCCAACAGCGATTAGCGTTGCGCAAGAATTGGCAAAGTCTGATAGCCGCGTCAAAGTGGTGCATGATAGCTTTGCAACCTTGACCGATAGCCTAGCGGCGATGGGTATCACGAAAGTGGACGGTCTGATGGCGGATTTGGGTATTTCCTCGCCGCAGATTGATGACGGTAGGCGTGGTTTTAGTTTTATGCGCGATGGCGCGGTCGATATGCGCATGGATACCAGTCGCGGGCAGTCGGTTGCCGAGTGGCTCGAGACAGTCGACGATGAAACCTTGGCCGATGTGCTTTATGAGTTTGGCGAAGAGCGTCACAGCCGCCGTATTGCCCGTGCGATTAAGCAGATGGACAGCTATGAGTCCACGCTTGCGCTGGCAGAAGTGATAAAAGCAGCGCATCCAAATTGGCAGCGTGGTAAGCACCCAGCGACGCAAAGTTTTCAGGCCATGCGTATTTTTATCAATAATGAGCTTGGCGATGTCGATGACTTTTTGGAACAAAGTATTCCGATTTTAAAGTCGGGCGGTCAGCTGGCAGTGATTAGCTTTCATTCGTTAGAAGATCGCCGTATCAAGCAATTTTTGCAGCGCCATAGTAAAGGTCAGTATCCAGAAGATGAAAGCTTACCGATGCCGCCCAAGCGTCCGCGTTATTTTAGTAAGCCAAAACGCGTCGGCCCCAGTCAGGCTGAAATAAGCAATAATCCGCGCGCGCGTAGTGCGTGGCTGCGTATGGCGACTCGTAGCGATACGGATTATAAAGCAGATGATAATTCTTAAGCTAAGTCTTAAAACTTGCTATTCAGTTATGTGGGTAAAATATGACTGAATGTTTTAATGATTACGCGGCTGTTAAAAAGCTGTAAACATTCTCTGCTAGGCTCAGCAGTTACTTTTTGCTTGGTTATGTGTTTATTGATAGTTATTTTTATTGATGGTGCTGATGGCTCATGAGGGTGTGTTCACTCGCAAATCTTAGCGCTTTTTTTATTTTGAAGTTCACTTTTTTGAGATCGTCATGGCAATATCTGACAAACCTGTAAACCGCCGCGCCGCAATGCCTCCTAATCCTGATGTTGGCGAATTATTCGTGCGCCGATTTAACGTGGTCAGTATTTACGTGGTCATATTAGTGTTACTGGCGGCGGCTATTATCTGGAGCGGCATCAAGACGGCAGAAGGCGTGCAGCAATATCATCAGGATTATAAAACCTTGCAAGACATGAAAAAACAAGAGCGCAAGCTACAGGTAGAACATCAGCGTTTGCTTATCGAGCAGCAGACCTTTAGTGCGACCCCGCAAATTGCCAGTCGCGCCGTTGCTGAATTGGGGATGTTTTCGCCAACCCTTAAAGATAAGCTGATTATTCAGCCGGGAGCGGCAGTTGCCGTCGCGCCAGTGCTCGAGGACGATGGCACAGATGCTGCCGCTGCTAATGAAACAGATTTTTTTGAGGCGGATGCTAACGCTGCGGAGGCAGGACGATGACTGATAAAAAGCCCACCTCCAAAAACGATAAAGCTGCCAAGAATAACAGTAAAAAACTCGCCAGCGGCAAAGTCACTAAGCCGCTACGCCGTGCCAGTGTTGCCAAATCTGGACAAACAAGCGGCAAAGCTGACAATAAAGCGGCCGATAACCGCAAAGCTAAGCTATTTAGCCGCCTAAAAAAGAACGAAGTGCAGGGCGCTTATACCAGTGTAAAAACCCAAAAAAGCAAAAGAGCCTTTTTGGGTAAAGCCTCTGGGGCGTCGTCGCGCGGCGGTGTCGAGCTGGACAAAAACCGCTTTCGCACGATTTGGGCAATATCGTTAGTCATTTTAGGCTTATTAATTGGCCGTGCTTATTATATACAAGTCGCCAATGCGCAGTTTTATCAAGATAAAGGCAATGAGCTGATTACCAGCGTGCGTACGCAAAAATCCTATCGCGGTATGATTACCGATCGTAATGATTTGCCTTTAGCTGTCAGTGCGCCGCTTGCGACCGTGTCGTTTAGCCCGCACGATTATGCGCGCGAATATTATGAGCTGAAGCGTATTATCTTGACCAACCCTGATAGTCCTCAGCTTGTCGCGCGTATGCAAAAGCGTTTAGATAATATGGATTTAACCACGCTTGCAGCAGCGGCCAATATCTCAGTCACTGAGCTGAAAAAAGTCACGGCTATCGATGACAGTATTGATGTCACCGATGAAGAAGCGGTGAAAGCGGCGCTACCATCGGGCGCAGGTTCACATTATCTGCCGCTTCTTAATAAAGTCACGCCTGAGATCGCCCAAAGTGTCAGCTCGCTTGATTTTCCGGGTGTCTATGAGAAAAACTTCTTTCAGCGCTATTATCCGCAGCCGCAACCAAACTCACAGTTATTAGGGTTCATGGGGCAAAACGCCAATGATCCTGAAGGCGGTTATGAAGGCCGTGCTGGTATTGAGCGTCAGTATGAAACGGAGCTAGCGGGTGAAGACGGTAAGGTGCTGGTATTAAAAGACGCCAAGCAAAATAGCTTAAAAGAAATCAAGCAAGTCGAGCCAGAAGTACCGGGTAAAGATGTCGCTTTAACGATTGATTCGCGCTTACAGTATCTGCTCTATAAAGAGCTTGAAAAAGCCGGTCGCTTACAAAAAGCGCGCTGGTCGACTGGTATGATTGTTGATGTACAAACGGGCGAAGTGCTAGCGCTATCGACGTGGCCATCCTTTAACTCTAATAATCTCAATGAGATGACGGGTGAAAACCAGCGTAACCGTGCGCTGCTCGACGTCTTTGAGCCGGGTTCGGTCATGAAGCCATTTACCGTGGCAGCAGCATTGGATTCAGGTAAATATACCACCACGTCTTTGATTGATACCAATCCTGGCTCTATTCGTGTGCGCGGTTATACCATTCGCGACCACAATAATCTGGGACGCATTACGCTTGCGACATTACTACAAAAATCTAGTAACGTCGCCTCAACCAAGATTGCGTTATCCTTGCCGCCTGATGCCATTACCAATATGCAAAGACAGTTTGGCTTTGGGGCAAAAACTCCGCTGCAATTCCCCGGCGAGGGCAGTGGTCTTGTCGTTACGCCAAAAGAAAAAGAAACGTCAAGACGAGCAACGGTCAGTTATGGTTATGGCCTACAAGTCACCTTAGCTCAGGTCGCACAGGCGTATTCGGCGCTTGCCGCTGGTGGGGTAATGCACCCATTAACCTTGATTAAAGATGACAAAAAACAGCCCAGCAAACGTATTATGGCGCACGAACAAGCCATGTCTATCGTACAGATGCTAGAAAGTGTCACCGAGCCGGGCGGTACCGCCAAAGCCGCGGCTATTGATGGCTATCGTGTGGCGGGTAAAACAGGTACGTCACGCCGTATCAACCCAAAAGGCGGCTACTATAGCGACCAGTACCGTAACGTCTTTGCCGGTATGGCGCCAGCGTCCAATCCTAAGCTGGTCGGGGTGATGCTTATCGAAGACCCACGTGGTCAGATTTATGCTGGCTTAACGGTAGCGCCTGTCTTTCACAATGTTATGAAAGAGGCGCTGCGTTTGTATAATGTGCCGTTAGATAAGCCATTAAAAACTGAAGAGCCGTAGCTAAAAAAGTAAATTCCATGGTTAAGTTTTATGACCAATTTTCATGATCAAGTTTCATGACTAAGCTCCATGTTTCAGCTGTTAACTATTTGATGCGTTTTAACCGTTTAGGATTTGCCAATGTCTCTGTCTACCTCGCCAAAAAGCAATACCGCAGTCACCTTACAACAGCTGATTGAAACCAGTGGCAACGATAGAGATAGGCAAAGCCATAGCTTAACGCAAGCATTAACAACGCTGGTAAGCGCATCTAGCAGTCAACTACCGAAAGCAAAAACTTCGATTGCTCATATTCCCTTTGAGCAGTTCCGTCTAGACAGCCGTCAGTTAGCAGCAAACGATGTCTTTGTGTTATTAAAAAGTCAGACACCAAATTGCCAAAAAAGTCGTGACTACTTATATCAATCCGCTGAGCAGGCGGCGTTTATCCTGTCGGAAATTGACCCAATCGCTTTGCTGTCTACCGCTAGTGTGCCGCCACACGCCAATATTTCCTTCACAAACGATAGTGATCGCTCTAAAGCGCAGCAGCAATTAGCAGCACTGCCTTGTCCAGTAGTATACGTACCCCATATTCGTGATTTTTTAGGTGACTTGATTCAAGCGCGCTTACAGCATCAGCAGCCTGTGACCTTACCGACGGTCGTTGCGGTGACTGGTACCAATGGCAAAACCACCATCAGCCAATTGGTGGCGCAATTAACGCAATTGACGGGTATGAGTAGCGCCGTGATGGGCACGGCAGGTAACGGTAGGCTTGGCGCGCTGGTGCAAGCCAGCCATACCACCGGCGATGCCTTAGAGGTGCAGGAGTTCTTATATCAAATGGGTTTGGAGAAGGCGCAATTATTAGCATTGGAAGCAAGCTCGCACGGTCTCGATCAGCAGCGTTTACAAGGTATGCCAGTGTCGGTGGCGATTTATACCAATTTGAGCCGTGACCACCTCGATTATCATGCGGATATGGCAGAGTATGCGGCGGCAAAAGCCAAGCTGTTTGATAAAGTGCATTTCCCCGAGTTAACCCACGCCATTATCAATATCGATGACGAGCATGCCCAGATTATGCTTGATACGGCGCATGCCAGTGGTTTGACCGTTTGGAGCTATAGTTTAGACCCAGCAAAATCTGCGACCTTTGTTGCCGCTGAAATCAAGCCAAGCTTGCAAGGGGTTGAGATTGCACTGCGTACGGATTTTGGGCCTAAAAAAACTAATATTATAAAACTCGTCAGCCCATTACTCGGGCGTTTTAACGTTGCCAATTTACTGGCTGCTATCGCCACTGCTGTGGCTTTAGAGATTAGCCTTGAGCAGATTGCTGATGTTATCCCGCAACTGCAAGGCGCGGTAGGGCGCATGCAGCGTGTGCCATCTGCTAATGGCTGTTTTATCGTCGATTATGCCCATACGCCCGATGCATTAAGCCAAGTGCTTGCCAGTCTAAAAACCCATTGTAAAGGTCAGCTGTGGGCAGTATTTGGTTGCGGCGGTGATCGCGATGCCGGCAAGCGCCCATTGATGGCGCAAGCGGGATTGGCGGGCGCTGATAAAGTGGTATTGACGGCGGACAATCCGCGTACCGAAGACCCAAATTTAATCTTGCAAGATATGCAAGCAGGCATGACCAGCGAGCAGTATCAGCGTACCCATATCGAGCCTGCGCGCCAAACTGCCATCGAATACGCGGTCAAGCAAGCAGCGCCTGCTGATATTGTCGTTATCGCGGGCAAAGGTCATGAAACCTATCAAGAGATTAACCACGTGCGTTATGATTTTGACGACAGCGTTATTTTGCAACATGCCCTTAAGCAAGCCGGTCGTTTATAGTATTTATAGCGAAGTAATAGCGCCTGCCATTCATTTTTTGTACGTTTTAAAAAACGTACGCTGAAAAATATCAAAGATAAGTAGTCATCATATATAAGGTAATCATTATGACAGCCGACAACGATAACAGCATTCAGTCGCAAGGGCTGTATGTTTGGCAAGCAGACAATCTGCTTGCGGCAACCAAAGCAGTGGGTGGCCATTGGCAATTTGGGGCAGTACCTATAGAGTCCAACAATGACGCAAACAAACCTATTAGCAGTACACGTATCGCTACCGATACGCGTACTATAAAAACCGGTGATATCTTTTTAGCATTAACGGGTGATAATTTTGACGGACATGATTATCTTGATATTGCTATAGAAAAAGGTGCGGTTGCGGCTATCGTTTCACGTCCGATTGCTGCTGATATTGCGCAATTGGTTGTCGATGATACGCGTTTGGCGCTCGGTCAATTGGCGGCTTATCGTCGGCAGCAGCACAAGGATTTGACCGTCATTGCCATTACGGGCTCAAGCGGCAAAACCACCTGTAAAGAGATGCTCGGTAGTATCTTTGGTCGCTTAGCACCAACACTGATTACCCGTGGCAACCTCAATAATGACTTAGGCGTGCCGATGATGCTACTCGAATTATCTGATCATCATCGCTATGCCATTTTGGAGCTGGGCGCAAACCATATCGGTGAGATTGCTTATACTGCTGAGATTGTGCAGCCTGATGTTGCGTGTATCTTAAATATTGGTACCGCGCATTTGGGGGAGTTTGGCAGCCGCGAAGGCATTTGCCAAACCAAAGCTGAAATTTACCATACCTTACATGATAACCAATTTGCCATAGTTCCTGATAAAGATGATTTTACCAATCAATTACGCCGTATCGCTGAAAAGCATACCCCAAACGTTATAGGCTTTGGCAATACCGATGTCAGTGCCAGTCATTTAGATGTTGAGCCTGAGCGCAGTGAGTTTAAGCTGCATATTGGTAGCGAAGTCCATGATATTAATTTGCCATTAGCAGGCGAGCATAATGTCAATAATGCGTTGGCTGCTGCTGCTTGTGCCCATGCGCTAAATATCGATATTAGCGATATCGTCGTCGGGCTTGAAAACGCCCGTCCTGCAAAAGGACGCTTAAACAGCCAGCTCCTTGGTCTGCATCGCTTGATTGATGATACTTATAACGCCAATCCGCATTCGGTGCGCGCAGCTGCTAAAGTGCTGGCGGCGCAAACGGGTACGCAGGTGATGGTACTTGGGGATATTGGCGAGCTAGGAGAGGCGGCGATCAGTGAGCACCAAAGCTTAGGCCGTACCATTGCGACCACTGGCATCAATGTGCTGTTGTGCGTTGGTCAATATGCGCCCTATACGGTGGCGGGCGCGCAAGAGATTTCTGCTATCAATGCCCATGCCTTTGCTGATAAAGACAGTTTATTGGCCTATTTGCAGTCTTATTTACAAGCACAGCAGGCGCAGCCTTGTACGGTGCTGTTTAAAGGCTCACGTTCCATGGAAATGGAAACCCTTATCAATGCGCTAGTCGAGGAGTAGGCGGTGTTAGTTTGGTTGTTTGGCTGGCTTGGTCAGTATTATACGCCGTTTTCTGCGGTTTCTTCGTTGACGCTACGGGCGTTGTTGGCGGTTATTACTGCGCTGGTGTTCAGTATGGTGTTTGGCAGTCGCGTCATCAATCGCCTGCGTGCGCTCAAGTACGGTCAGGCGATTCGCAATGATGGCCCGCAGTCGCATTTGGTCAAAACTGGTACGCCAACCATGGGCGGGGTGCTGATTTTAAGCGCAATTGGGGTATCGACTTTACTGTGGGCGCGATTAAACAATCCCTATGTGTGGATTTTGCTCATCGTGATGATTATCTTTGGCGCGGTTGGCTGGGCAGATGATTGGCTTAAAATTAAGTATAAAGACCCCAAAGGTTTGGTCGCCCGCAAAAAATACTTTTGGCTGTCGATGGGGGCGTTATTCGTCGGGGTATCTTTATATTATATTGCTACCTTGCAGCCAGATATAGCGACCACGCGTGAGATGCAGGACTTGCTATTACCGATTTTTAAAGATTGGATGATTCCTTTTTCGGCAGTGCCCTTTGGAATTGGCTTTATTATCTTTACCTATTTTGTGATTAATGGTGCCTCAAACGCCGTTAACTTAACTGATGGCTTAGATGGTTTGGCGATTTTGCCCGTGGTCTTGGTGGCGGCAGGTCTAGGCGCCATGGCTTATGTGTCGGGCGACGTACGCTTTGCTGATTATTTGCATGTGCCTTATATTGCTTATAACTCAGAAGTGATTATTGTTTGCGGCGCGATGATTGGCGCAGGGTTAGGTTTTTTATGGTTTAACGCTCATCCAGCGCAAGTATTTATGGGTGATGTTGGGGCGCTAGCATTGGGCGCGATGCTCGGTACAATTGCGGTTATGACCCGTCAAGAGATTGCCTTTGCCATTATGGGCGGTTTATTTGTCGCCGAAGCCTTGTCTGTGATGCTACAAGTTGGCTCGTATAAACTGCGTAAAAAGCGCGTCTTTCGTATGGCGCCACTGCATCATCACTTTGAAGAGATTGGCTGGAAAGAAACCCAAGTGGTGGCAAGGTTTTGGATTATTGCCATAATCCTTGTGATTCTTGGCTTAATGACCTTAAAACTGCGTTAAGTTGTCAAACAGGTTTAAATCAAAAAATTTTCAAATCAAAAGCCATCTTAAAATTTAAGATGGCTTTTTTAGGTCTTATGCGAACTTCTTTTTGTTGCGGCATTTATCCCTTACTTAGCCGGAACTTTGTTAAAATGGCAGCCATATTGCGCTAACGTTGAGATACTTGTGAGCTTATTTATTTGTCCCCTTTGCCAATCACCTCTGCAGCCCGCTGACCATACGTGGCGCTGTGATGGTAGCTTAAATCCTAAGCAAACCACTCATCCATTTGATGTGGCGCGTCAGGGTTATATCAACCTATTACCGGTGCAACAAAAAAAATCCAAAGCACCGGGCGACAGTCAGCAATCCATTGAGGCGCGTAAACGGTTTTTAAATGCCGGGCATTATCAGCCACTAAATGACTTAATTTGCCAAAAGATGACAGCGTTATTGATGGCAAAAAAAGCCAGTCTTAAGCAAAAAAATAAACCCATTAATTGGCTGGATATTGGCTGCGGAGAGGGCTATTACACGCAGGCAATGGCGCAAACAGGTATGGATATGCTTATCGCTGCCGATATCAGTAAACCTGCTGTTGTAGAGCTGGCGAGAACCAGTAAGGCTTTAGGTCGTCTTTGGTATCAAGGGGCTGAGGAGGCTAAGGAAGATGGGACTTATGCAGCAGCTATTTACCCGCTGGTGACTAGCGCGGCGCATTTGCCGCTACGCGCGCATAGTATCGATGGTATTAGCAGTATCTTTAGTCCCATTTTGCCAGAAGCATTTAATGAAGTGTTAAGCGACGAGGGCTATTTGATCATTGCCAAGCCCGATATCGGGCATTTGGCAACGATGCGTGAGGCGTTATTTGATGACGTCCGTGAGCATGATTCTGATAAGTTTTTGGACGAATTAGCGCCTTATTTTCAGTTGTTAGAGACCCATCATGTCAGTAGTAAGCTCAGTTTAGCGGCAGAGGCATTGGCAGATTTAATGACCATGACCCCTTATGCCTATCGGGCCCGTAGCGAAAAAAGGCAGCGGCTACTAGCAGAGGGGGCAGTACAACCTTTTGCAACAGAAGCTAAGTTTGTTGTCTATGTTTTACAAAAAAAGCCCGCTCATTAATGGGCGGCAATTGGCTGCATTGGCTAAAGGTCGACTTATAAAATCGGTCCCATGGTGGCGACGATATTATTCCAAATCCGATACGGTAACGGCCAGTTGTTAACCTCTTCAAGCGTTATTTCATCAGAATCAGCGATATACTGATATTGGCGCTCCATAATATCGGCGGTCAGTTTGTTATCACTAAAGACGATATTGTTTTCATAATTTAAATGAAAACTGCGTAAATCCAAATTGGTTGAGCCAATCAAGCTGATTTCACCATCGACAGTCAGGGTTTTGGCGTGTAGCAGCCCCGGCTTATACTCGTAGATTTTTACGCCAGCCTCAAGCAATTCCCAATAATAACTGTGACTGGTGGCGGCAACGATAAATGAGTCGTTTTTCTTTGGAAAAACCATCGTCACTTCAACCCCGCGATAGGCGGTCGCACATAGGATACTCACCAGCGAATAATCAGGCACGAAATAAGGCGTAGAAATGATGAGTGTGTGCTGGGCTTGGCTAATTAAGGCACCCAAAAACTGCGGCGTGTTGCCTTGACGCTGGGTCGGGCCATCAGAAAAAACTTGCGCAGCAAAATCATTGGGCGGCAGATTTGGCTGCAAATCGGTGCTGTACGGAAAGCTGTCGAGCGGCGTATTAGGGTTTTCATTTAGCCAATCACTGGCAAATAGCATCTGATTTTGCGCAACGATGGGCCCTTCGATACGCAGCATAATATCAACCCAGGGAGCGTATTTTGGCTTTACGCGAAACTCAGGGTCGGCGCAGTTACGGCTACCAAAATAGCCAACCTTACCGTCAATCACGGTAATTTTGCGGTGATTGCGCAAGTCAATACGGCTAAAGAGCATAACCTTTATGATATTGGTTAACGGTAGCGCCACACTGAGCTGCACACCCGCGTCCTTCATCTCTTGCCATAACTTTGAGCCGACCATCTTGCGCGAGCCCATGCCATCGACCATCGCTCGGCAGGTGACGCCGCGCTTTGCTGCCCGAATTAGGGCTTCTGCGGTAGCCGTACCCATGCCATCGACCAGCCAAATATAATACAGCACATGGATATGGTCTGTTGCCGCATCAAAGTCGTCAATCATACGTGTGCGCGTCTCATTGGCATCTGCCATTAGCTCAGCGCGATTGCCAACTGTCGTCTGAAAGCCGGTGGCTTTTGCTGAATAAGCAAAGGCTGCGCGGTACTCAGGCTTAACGGCATGTAATAACGCCATATCGCTACCAAGTACCTCTGGGCGATGACGATACAATTTATCGATGATTTTCTGACGTTCGCGTGTGAAGTTGCGCCCTAAATGCACCTCACCAAACATCCAATAAACCAAGACGCCAAAATAAGGTAAGAGAAATAAAATCACCAACCAAGCCAAACGCGCCGGCGCCGTTAAGTCATGGCGCGCAAGGACGCGCAACGATATTAGCACCAGCAGTATAAAGTGAATGGTTAATAAAATATCGACGAGCATAGCGGAATCCGTTGTTATTATATTTATGAAGGTTATGGTTGCTCTTGGTTATATTTCAGGACTAAATTATTGGCCGAGTTGCCTTATTGATGGCTTTTATCATTAATATTCACCAAACAGCCAACCACTGACAAAGGCAAAATACTCACGAAACCACGCATTGTAGCGAATCGATAGCGGCGTCGGGCTGGCGAGCAAAATAGGTCGCTGATAGCCTTGATGCTTGGCAATGGCGGCGGCGCGAATGGTATGAAAATCACTGGTCACAATGGCAATAGGCGCCGTGATAGGCACTTCTTTTGCTGCCAAAATTACTTGGCTGTAAATTAAGTTTTCGGCAGTACTGGTGCTTTTACCTTCTTGCAAAATGTGTTCAAGAGCAATGCCATGCTTCTCATGTAAATAGCGCGCCATAATACTGGCTTCGCTATACGTCTGCCCCATACCTATACCGCCACTGGTCAGCGCCAATGCCTCGGGTTGTGCTTTAATCAGCGGGGCCGCCGTATCTAAACGCTGAGCAAGCGTTGGTGTTGGCTTACCGGCGATAGTACCTGACCCTAATACAATAATCGCCGCGACCTCTGATACAGGCTGCGAGCTCCTTTTAATTTGCTGCTGCAATGAGAAAACAAATAAGCCAAAACTTATCAGCCAAATAAAAAACAGCAGCCATAGCGTGTACCAAAGACGATTGCGAAATGGGTTTTGCCTAGTAAATTTGCGGATGGCATGCCAAAATATCCCATGGGCGACAAATGCGCTGCCCAATAAAAACGGTACCACGGTGCCAAAGTTGATTTTGCCAACCGTCATTAACACGGCACAATCAACCATGATAACGGTACCGATAACGACCAATCCAACTCGCGTTACAATGAGTAATTTTTTTGCCATAGTTTTAAATTTATTATGTTTAGGTAAAAATGCTGTAGTTTAGGGTTTATTCAATCAAGTGCTTATTTATCTATTAATTATACGTTGTTTTAATTGCATGGCGGTTTGGTCATATCAAGACATACTAAATCCAATCCCTTTAACGTAAAAAGGAGAACCTTATGACGCCAATAATTTTTCATAATCCCAAATGCGGCACTTCTCGTAATACCCTTGCCATTATGCAAGCCTCAGGTGAGACGCCAGATGTAGTGGAATACCTAAAAACACCGCCATCACGTGAGTACTTGGTTGAGCTGTTGGCATTGATGCAGAATACCCCGCGCGAGCTTTTACGCAGTAAAGAGAGTATTTATACCGAGCTTGGTTTAGACAATTCAGCATTGACGGATGCGCAACTGATTGATGCCATGATAGCGCACCCTATTTTAATCAATCGTCCTATTGTTGTTACCGATAAAGGCGCGGTGCTGTGCCGACCGTCAGAGCGAGTGTTTGAATTACTGGAAAATCCAGTCAGTAGTTTTACCAAAGAAGATGGGGAAATCGTCAAACATGTCAAAGGTTAAAGATACCGCAACCCTAGCAGCAGAAGACAATCTTGATAGCGAGTGTGATAGCAATATTGGCGCTACTGATTTACCCGCTGCTGATTTACTTAAAAACGATTTGCCCAATATTGATTTCAGCCAAATACACGCTATTGATATTGAGTCTTTGGTCGGTAAAGATGACCCACGCCATGCACCAAGAATATTGGTGTTATATGGCTCTTTACGTGCGCGCTCATTTTCCAGATTGGCGGCAGAAGAAGCAAGCCGTCTATTGCGTTGGTACGGCTGCGAGGTGCGAATGTTTAATCCATCAGGCTTGCCACTGCCAGATGACGCCGATAGCGACCACCCAAAGGTACAACAGTTACGCGAGCTGGCACAGTGGTCAGAAGGCATGCTGTGGGTCAGTCCAGAACGCCATGGCAGCATTACCAGTATTATGAAAGCGCAAATTGACTGGATTCCATTGGCGCTCGGCGGCGTACGTCCGACCCAAGGTAAAACTCTCGCTATCATGCAAGTCAGTGGCGGCAGCCAAAGCTTTAATACCGTCAATCAATTACGTATTCTTGGGCGCTGGATGCGCATGATTACCATCCCCAATCAATCTTCTATCCCTAAAGCATTTTTGGAATTTGACGATAATGACCGCATGAAAATGTCCCCACTTTATCTGCGTGTGGTTGACGTTTGCGAAGAATTGGTCAAATTTACCTGGCTTACCCGAGGTCGTTCGGTGTATCTGACCGATCGCTATTCAGAACGGGTTGAAAGCGCTGCGGAAGTCTCACAACGCGTCAATCAAAAATCGCTCTAACGTTGTTATTTTATTATTGCCTTTATTAATATTTCATTGCTTCAATTGGCTCATTAAGGTTACTTCATGCTCGCATTCGCTATTTTTATCGTAACTTTGGTCTTGGTCATCTGGCAGCCGAAAGGGCTTGGCATTGGTTGGAGTGCGATGGGCGGCGCTTTGGTTGCCTTAGTATTTGGTGTGGTGCACTGGTCTGACGTTGGTATCGTTTGGGATATCGTTTGGGACGCCACTTTTACTTTTGTGGCATTGATTATCATCTCCCTTATTTTAGATGAAGCGGGATTTTTTGGCTGGGCGGCATTACACGTCGCTCGGCTGGGCAATGGGCGGGGGCGTTTGCTATTTCCGATGATTGTGCTGCTAGGAGCGTTTATCTCCGCCTTCTTTGCCAATGATGGGGCGGCCTTACTGCTGACGCCAATTGTGATTGCTATTCTACTGCGCCTTGATTTCCCCCCCAAATCTGCTTTAGCTTTTATTATTGCCACTGGTTTTATTGCTGATACCGCAAGCTTGCCATTAGTGACTTCTAATTT
>Ga0114955_1000545_pt1 | contig 17942 bp, 18 predicted proteins | sample Porto_5metaG_FD_87302 | JGI IMG/M metagenome (GOLD analysis project Ga0114955, IMG submission 87302) | Marine algal microbial communities from Porto, Portugal - Porto_5 metaG | ecosystem: Host-associated > Algae > Red algae > Unclassified | place: Portugal: Porto | collected 2015-02-02 | reverse complement strand
GGGCGCGTGCGGGGGGGGGGGGGGGGGGGGCGGAGACGTGGAACCGCTCTCACAGCGGCCCTTGTGCCAGGCGCGCCCCGCAGAGAGGCTGCGCTTCAGCGAATGATCGCCCGAAAGACTGCGACAGACGTCCAACACCTCACAATCTGTCACATTTTCGCGACAAAGCGGTGCGCGACGGCCGCGGCGGCTGCCGGTGCTTTCTGCAGGAACGCAGATGACGACGATCGGGTTCATCCGTGGATCTGGGCTGCCAGTCGCGTCGAAAACCTTGTCTACGATCGATTCTCAAGTTCAATCGATGTCGATTTTGAACGCAACAGCAGAACACGGTGAGAAAAGTGAGGCCAATCATCCTGCGGTATTTGATTTCAAAGACTCGCGGCTCACTGGAAAGACCGGCTTTCCACCTGAATTTGAGCGCCGATGCATCGCTGGATTTTCGTGGAAGCCATGCTGCTGGTCTCTCGCACACGGCGCGTCGTCGGGCAGTCAAAATTGGCAGTGGGACCGCCACGCCAGTTCGCAATGACCAGGTGGCCGTTCGAGCTACACTTTGGCAGTTTGCTGGCGGGTTTCACACCATCATTAATGCAATCTCCTTTACCACGCTCTCAATCTGGCACTACTTGTCCGTGAAACAATTAACATGTCGGTGTCACTGATGTTATCGGCCGACTGACGGGGTTTTGGTGGAGCGACTGTAGGGCGGGACAGTAATCTTCCGTCTGACACCAGTTCTTGACACTTGCACCAGTTCTTTGCAAATCGGGGTTGTGCGGGAAACCCACAGTATTCGCACATGAAATCGGGTTCTTGGGGATGCTCCGGAATCGCCTACACTGTGTGTCGGTATGATATTCCTCAGTTAAGGGACATCTCTTCTTTCAATATAAAATAGGAGGAGTTATTTCGATTCCACAGAATCCGATTCTGTGGACCATCGCGCGGAAAGTTCCTGAAATTGTTTCGAACACTCGCGAAGGTTATCTTCCCATTCCGCTCGAGTCGTCCTGCAGATCGTACGTAGAAGTTACGTGGTCCCATCCGACAATCAGACTTGTCTTGGATGGCGGATGGTCCTGAGATCAGGCCAGGAACTGTTTTCCAGATTGTGTCCAGGACTGTTCCGCGGCGTATCTCGGTTCATGGTCACTGGACAAAACCGCGAACAATTCCGGGCGCACGCTGGACCGACTGGTGTAGAGTTCGAACCAGATCCGTTCTGCATCCTGTACCCGTGAATTGAGTACGCGGACAGGTTCCAGACTGTCTTCAGAGCCAGGCAATAGCGTCGACGAGAGATAGAGGTGTCGTCACGCGAAAAGCGCATAACCACGATAAACTCAGAACTACGTCCGTGCTTGACATGACAGACAAAGCACATGGATATCTGAGAGTACATCCTGCAGACAAATCAGCAGGACATCCTTCGGAACGATCCTGTCGGCAGTTATTATATTTATACATCAGACTGCTTCCTGCTTTACCTGGAGCTCCGCCGCCTGGAATACCGGGAGGACAGCTCTTGGAACGATCCTGTCGACAGTTGTCCATTTTGTTCCTCTGATGTGCCATGATCATGATGCTCATGTCTTCTCTTCTACCATTCGTCAGAAAAAGAAGGAAAGATTATGTCAGAAAAAAAAAGACGGATTATGCCGGAAAAAACCATGAAAGAACGACAGAAACGAGGAGAAAAGGGACATGCATGGAAAAATAGAAATAATGGTCAAGAACATGGGAGTAGCAGACGACTCTGGATACCACTGAGGCCAAGAAAAAGTCAGCCACAACAGGTCACAGATCGTGTGCGCCTTCGTCGGCATGGAGCAGTCCTCCGTGTCAGTGTGGTGGATCATGTGGGATTCGCTTCAAGCATACCGATAGGAGTGAGTTAGTCAGGTTCCCCGTCTGAGAGATCAACATCTCCAGCCTTGAGGTCCTTCAACGCATCCCGCATGCACCGCACAACGCCCTTGCGAGCCTCGTTGCTCTCTGGTCGCAAAAACTTGGGGTACTCTGCCGTCTCAACGTAGCATTTCAGACAGGCGGCTCCGGCTGCTCGTAAAGAGGTCCACACGTCGCTGGCGTCCAGAAACAGAAGCTCACCAATAATGGCCGCCGCCGCTCTGTTCATTTCAAGCGCGCGGACCAACTCTTTGTGGCCGTGCTTCAGTCTCAGTCGGTAACCAACGCCTGGACTCTCAGCTCGCGCGCCGGCGGCAGAGGCACCCAAAACTTCTGCAGCAAGCACCACGCGTTCCATGGACGGCTCCTGTACGTCATCGTCCATGTAAACTCCCAGGGTGCGATACGTGAGCAGCCGAGCAGAGGTTCGTCGCTTGTTGCGGCGAGTACGAAGCAGGTGCTTATGAATCTGCCGATTTTCGGTCCACTCCGATACACTCAAAATTGACATTTTTTGAATCAGATAAGACGTTTGACGCAATTTCTTGAATACGGATAAGATATATATCCGAAACCAAGAAATGTAGGATATGCATAAGAATAGGGTTTCCATTCAGAATGTATCACATTCTGCAAAAACCATTCAGAGAGGAAGTACTTGCGATGCTGTTTGCCAAAAAGTAACGAAGAGCGGGTTGTGGTGGAACCTATGAACGTGACCTATCCGAGACAGTGCCACGCTCGCGACAGCGAAAGCCAGGAAAAGTGTGCAAGCATCGTTGCCCATCTCGCTACTTTGGGTAACCTTTATGGCTGAGAAGTGTTCTGAGTCGTACAGGCCGCCCGTCAGCTGGCGCGCACGACAAAAGACAAAAAATAGCCCGGTTTTCCGATGACCTTCGCCGTCGACGATGTGCCCTGAGTTGGCTCACTGCTATCCAGTATGTGTGTAACATATTACTGCGTGTGTCGTGCCGGCTTCGCGCGTTCGGAGCCGCCTCGCGAGTCAAGTTACCTGAGGTAGTGGGTTGCCTTCGTTTGAAGACTGGTAAGTTGATATACTTTCGTTTATCCGCTTCAGAGCCATTAAAATGGCGGCGCCATTCAGATAAGAGTACGCATAATCGGGCTTGTTTTTCTGGAATCTGAGTATATCCGAGTATATCTATCCATTCTATGAGAGTGCCATTTATTCATGTAAGCCCCTGGTACGAAGACCCTTCTTCAGAGCCGCTTTCATAGCACTTCGATAGCCTGACCAGCCACTGGTGGTGAAGTCAATCTGGTTCGCGTACTTTTCAACCGCTTTGGACATAACTGCTCGGAGAGGGAGAGTACAGTGTCTATTGGGGCCTTCCAGTTGTCCAGGGGGGGCCAGCCATGAGAGGCAATTGTGTTCGGGCGAGTTGGCGGTGCTTCCACTCGTTCCGGGGCTCGCACTTCCATTGGAAGTTCCTTAACATGGCCTGTGCGTATCGCGAAAGAAGACCACTCAGGTCATCCTGGTTCAGAAAAATATGCAACACGTCGACAGCAAGGCACGAGTACGACGATGCGTGGGGGTTAGACACGGTGCGATTCGTGGTACGATAAAAAGAGATCCCGGAGCACCTCTCTCTCATGCCATGGGCCAAACGCTATCGAGTCATGTGGTCAAAGTACTCCATGTGCAGCCCAGACACTAGCGAATAGGGCACCACTGAAAACTGGGGATGGTGGCGGAGCATCAAGAGTGTCATCAACCGCGCTACTTGGCATCACTTCGACGCGCAAGACGCCGTCTCATTCAACGTTTGTCCTCGCAAAAGCGTCCCGGAGTCTCAGTCCAGGTGTGGGCTCCGCAACCGCGATAGTACATCAGGAAACGTGTGACAAGCGCAACGGAGTCTCAGTGAACGTAAGTCTCTGTGCAACCGTAACAGGGCCCCAGTCAACGAGCAATACTCTGAGGATCAAGGAAGAGAGTGCCACGACAACACGTTTGAGATCTGTACAGGAGAGGACGTACGCAAATAGCGCACACAGCGGACCGGTTGCACGCAGGCGGCGCTGGGCGGAGCTGCACCGCAGGTGGTCTCCTGAGCAGGGTCAGGCGTCCTGTAGAAGCCGGATTCAGCGCGAGGGCGACGCAGACTGCTGATATGCGGCAGAAGAAGCGGTTCGCCTTGACTATCAATGTACGCTTTTCCCTTTGCGTGTAGTATTTATCAAGAAGATTAGAAGCACCCGTTGGTGCAAAGAGCCCATATGCTCTAGTCGAGCTGGCCGGTCGGGCGAGGCCGAGGATCCCATACGCGCTGCATGCATGAAGGTCGTTCACTTCGGTGGTCTGCGATTGTGAGTACTTGACTTCACGCGTGGAATTGTCTGTGCATTGACTTACAATACTATTGGAGATTGCACATATTCCAATTCACCGGGACGCGGCCGACGAATGATCTCAGATCGGACGCCGCGCCCTCCATGTTGCGCCCTGATCGGGATCCCGCACGTATCCGGTGCGGGACGGGTTCACCCGGCCGCGGCAGACAGGTGATCTCAGATCGAACGCCGTGCCCACCACTCCGTGCCTGGATCGGGGTACCGCATGTATCCGGTGTGAGACGGAGCGACCGCACGGGTCACCGCCGCACTCACATTACCCTTTGGCGAGCACAGTCGCAGCACGTACTTCATCCAGGGACCGCCACGCCCAGTCGCCGCCGCAGACCAGCGCCGTCTCGCTCGAGCCGTCACAGTGTCTACACCACCACTCCTTCTTCTCCACGATTCATTTCTCCATCCCGTCCTCGCTTGCTTTTCTTTCCCCCTTCACCATCCCCGTTCGTTGTCGCGCCCCCCGCGCCCCCCTTTCCCCGCTTTGTTTCTTTTTTGGGCGCACCCTTGAGGAATGAGGTCCGCCACCCCGCCGGAGGGTGCGGGCCAGACCGCGACCGACCGCCCCTATGTGCGATCGAGTTTCCGTGAAGCCGCCGGCTGTGCCCCTCTTGTTGGGCCACCCGCTGGTGTTTTAGAGTCGCCACCACGCCGGGTGAGCTGGCTTCACTGTATTTTTTCACTCTTCACCCCGCCGGTGGGTGCTCTTGGGGCCGTTACCAATCGCCCAATAGGGCGAGTGGGACTGGGTGGTGCCGCGGGCTGTGTCCCGTTTTTTGGGGCCAGTCGCTGGCTGTGCAGGACGCCGGCACGCAAAGCGGGCCGGCTTGACTGTTTGATTTTCGCTCGCCGCCCCGCCGGTGGTGCGTTCGGAACTGGGGCCGATTTCCCACGCGTGCGATCGCGCTGTTGTGGTACCCCGGACTGTGTACCCGTATCTGGGGCCAACCGCTGGGATTGACGAGTGGCCGCCACGCCGGGTGAGCGGTCTTCTTTGAGAATTTCGGTTTGTCTCTGTCTTCGTGACAGCTGTCTAGGGACGCGCACGATGCGTCAGAGCCCGTTGGGCCTATCCCGGGCGAATTGAGTCGCAACCAGCGTCTTCAAGTGGCGCGCGCCCGGAAACGGGCGGAGGCTATGACTGATGAAGCTGCTCGGGTGGCTGAGGAAGCCGCCTGGTCTTTCAATGCGGCGCATGAGGTCGAACGAGGTGCGGTTGCGGTGGCGCGACTGCTTGAGCAAACTGTGGTACCAGGCCCGTTGGCTCCCATTGGCTCCGCTCGGCACCGGTCACGAAATCGCGCCCGTGGCGGGTCGTGGCCGTGGTCGAGGCGGCGGCGGCGGTCGCGAGAGGGGCCGTGGCAGGGGCGACGCCGGCCTCAATCGACTCGGTGGGCGCTCACACGCGATTCGACGCGGGGGTGGTGGCGGATCGGGGCTCGAATCGGCTGCTGACAGTGCCTCAGCCGCTGTCGGGGGACATCAGCCCTCACTCGGCCTGAGCGGCCGCGGTCCGGTCGGCGCGTGCGGTGCGACGCCCACGCCACCTATTTTCCAGCCGGCTGTCCGTCCCACCCGGTCGTATGAGCCGGCACCCGGTGGAGACCGGACCGAGTCTGCATCGGAAGTGATCGCCATCATTAACGATGGGCGGCGAGTTTTTACTGGTCGGGTGGTCGGGTCTGCAGCCTCGCAGCTGCGGATGCTTTTATCGGCCTTGGAACTCGCTGCACCTGACTATCTTCCAAGCCTCGACCAGATGCAGATCCTGAGCCAGTGCCGTGGGAACTGTGGCGACGTGGAGGCCATTGACCCGCTAATGGCTTCAGCTGTATGGATATTGCAGGACAGCGGCGGTGGTCTGCCGAGTCCTGCCGACACTACGGCGTCAAGATTCTTCGTGAGGAAAGCTCTGGCGTCTCGCGCATGCAAAGTCCAATGACTTGTGGGGATGCAGCGCTTCCTCCCTCTTGCTTCCCGCCCAGCCCGGTCGCCCGCCTCATCTGCCGGCTTGACTTCTGCTCCCATTCTCAACGCCAGAGCCTTTCCTCGTGCACCCCCGTTCAATGCACCAGCTGAGTCGAGCGCGCGCCGGCTACAGACCGAGCGGCCACTCGCACCTCCTGCGAAGCGTCTTCGCCACAGGACCAGCCACGATGGGGACCTGCAGTCGGTCGCAACTGTAAAAAACTTTGCGCCGCCAGCGCCGCGTCGTGCGCTGTCTTTGAAAATGGCGCCTGGAGCGAATGATGGCCTGGAAGCTCTGCCGGGAGCAGTGGAACATGTTCTACCGCTGTTTTTCTTTCCGGCGCGGGCCGAAAGGTGGCTCCAGCTGTCAACAGAGGATATCAGGGCGCTGACAAAGGGCGAGGAGATGTCCAAGCGCATAATGGATGGCCTGCTGCTGTGGATTTTGTACTGGTCTGACAGCGGTGGAGTGCACTGTGGCCTGCGCGTCCTCTCCGCGCTCGACGCAGAGGACGTGAAGGACGCCGTGACTGATGACTCCCTGATCGTCAACAGGGCGTCCAAAGTGCTCCGCGACCGCCTTGTGTTCGGTGGGGGCACGGGCATCATGCCAGTGTACAGCGGTCGGGCATGGTCGGGCGTTGTCGTGCGCCAACTCCATTTGGTCGTTTCCTCCGTCGTGCAGACCGTGATCGGTCGTGATTCATCTTCCGTTCATGGTACCGCAGTTGTGCTGATAAAGACCTGCGACACCAGGGGCGGCGCTCAAGTCGACTTTGACATTGTGGAAGGCCTGGTCCGGTCGTGGAGGGCTGCGACTTGGAAAATCTACCTACGTACCACTGACTCACTCGGAATGCGGATGCGCGTCAACGGGTGCCTGCGGATGCGTTTGCCAGTGCGTCGTGAGGCGATTCTCGGAGGAGATGTTTCCGACACGGCGGACCACCTGCTGGCGCACTTGTCTTTGCTGCATTCAGCCAGACCACCAGCAGCAGCACACCTTTTACGTTAGACAATGGGCCCCCATAGAAGAAGGCCCATGCCCCTCGGTGCTTGCGCGGCCTTCTCCAACGCACAGTGGACGCCCACCGACTCGGTGGAGATATTTTTATTGAGAAGGAGCCCGGCGAGGAGCTGTTGAACGGCTGCGACCTCTCGAAGAACGAGACCGCCGACGGCGAGGAGGCGCGTAATGACATGACGAATGTCGAAGACTGTTCTGGTGACAACAGTGTGCATTACGGCAGTCGCAAGGGCGGCAGCCGTGGAAGAATGAGACGCACTCATGATGGGGACAGTGTCGAAGATGGGAGTGCTGGGATCGACAATCGCAACGAGCGAAGCCCGGTTGACGGCGTCGAACATGGGTGTCGGACTGATACGAATCTCGTGCTCGAAGGGTACCCGCAGGGGCGTTCGAGAATCGTCCCTCGTGGCGGCATCGGCGACGCATGGGGGCCTGCTGGCGGTACTGCTGCTACACAGGCTCTTGGAGGCGCTGTGGGTAGTGTGAACAACCATTATCGACGCGACAATGGTTATTACATGCGAGACAGAGAGGTGGAGGCACCGTTGGGTGAAGCAGACGTTGACGCCTGCGCTCGTGCTGATGCGGCCGGTGGTGTGGTTAAATGGAGGCGACAATGGCGGCGGTGATGCAGGTGAGGCACGGGGACTCGTCGTTGCAGGCGTTGGTGCCTGCGCTCGTGCAGTTGCTGCCGTTGGTGTGGCTGATCAATATGGACGTGACGATGGCGGCGGTGATGCAGGTGAGGCACGGGGACTCGTCGGTGCAGACGCGGAAACCTGTGCTCGTGCGCGTGCTGCCGGTGGTGTGGAAGCTCGAGCTGGACGGGGGAATCGGGGCGGTGATGCAGTGGGGGAAGCCAGACATGGTGGTGCAGCAGTTGGTCCATGTCCTCATGGTCGTGCTCCCGCTGGTGTGCTTGCCCATGATTGACGGGAAACTCGTGGCGGTGGTGCGGTCGACATACCCGGACGTGGTGGTGCAGGCATTGATGCACGCCCTCATGGTCATGGTGCCGATTGTGTGATTGCTCATGATGGACACAAAGATGGCGGTGGTGGTACAGCGGCGGTACGCGGACTTGGTGGCTCACGCGTTGATGCATGCGCCCGTGGTCGTGGTGTCGATAGTGTGGTTGATCAAGACGGACCGACAATCGTGGCTCTGGTACGGTCGCGGTACGAGGACGTGGTGGTGCAAGCATTCATGCACGCGCTCGTAATCGTGCTACCGATGATGTGGCTGCTCACGATGGACGCAACGATGGTGGTGGTGGTGCAGTGGCGGAAAGCGGACTTGCAGGTGCACGCATTAATGTTCGCGCTCGTGGTCGTGGTGCCAATGGTGTGGTTTCTCAAGATGGACGGGACAATCGTGGCCATGGTGCAGCGGCGGTACGCGGAATTTGAGGTGCACGCGTGTATGCGCGCGCTCGTGGTCGTGGTGCCGATCGTGTTGTTGCTCCGGATGGACGCGACCATCGTCGTGGTGATACGGTCGAGGTACCCGGATGTTGCGGTGCAGGCATTGATTCACGCGCCTGTGTTCCTGCTGCCGTCAGTGTCGTTGCTCAATATGCACCTAACAATGGTGGCGATGGTGCAGCGGAGGTACGCGGACCTGGTGGTTCATGCACTGATGTACGTGATCGTGCTCGTGCTGCAGCTGGTGTGATTGCTCATAATGGACCCGACAATGGTGGCGATGGTGCCGTGGCAGTAAGAAGCCTTGGAGGTGCACGCATTTATTCACGCGCTCTTGGTCGTGGTGCCCATGATGTGGTTGCTCAAGACGGAAGGGACAATGTTGGCGATGGTGCAGCGGCGGCTCGTGGACTCGAAGGTGCACGCCTTGATTCACGCGCTCGTGGTCGTGCTGCAGATGATGTGGTTGATCAAGATGGACGCGACAATGGCGGCGGTGATGCAGTGCATGCACCTGGACATGGTGCTGGAAGTGATGTTGCACATGCTCGTGGTGGTGCTGCGGTTGGTGCAGCTGCTCAAGAGCGACGCGTTTATGGCGGTGGTGATGCATTTGAGGAGCGGGGACTCGTCAGTGCAGCTGTTGATGCACGAGCTCGTGCTAGTGCTCCAGTTGTAGTGCCTGCTCAATCTGGACGGGGAAAACGTCTCGGTGATGCATTGGGGGTACCCGGACGTTGTGATGCAGCCATTGATGCAGGTGCTCCCTTCGGTGGCTTGGCTGTTGGTGTTGCTCAAGATGGACGGGGAAATAGTGGCGGTGGTGCAATGGACGTGTCCGGACCTGTTGGTGCGGCCATTGATGCAAATGCTCGTGCCAGTGCTCCAGTTTGTGTTGTTGCTCAGTATGGACAGGGCAATAGTGGCGGTGATACAGGTCAGGCACGGGTACTCCTCGGTGCAGGCGCTGAGTCAGGAGCTCGTGCTGCTGCTCCCGATGGTGTGGTTTCCCGAGGTGTACACGACAAGAATGGCGACTACGCAGTGGAAGTACCCGGACGTGATCATGCAGCCAGAGATGCACGCGCTCGTGGTGATGCTGCGGTTGGTGTTTCCGCTCAAGATGGACCCGGAAATGGTGGCCGTGATGGAGTGGAGGCACGGGGATTTGTTGGTACAACCGTTGATGCCCGCGGGCGTAGTGGTGCTCCCGTTGGATTTCTTGCACAAGACGGACGCGACAACGGTGGCGGTGGTGAAGGGCAATCGCAAGGACGCGTTCTTGCTGCCGTTCCCGCACGCACTCATGATGGTGCTGCTGTTGGTGTGGTTTCTCAAGATCAAAGCGTCATTCATGGTAACATGGCCAAGACGGCAGAGGCGGCGACGGTAATCGGGTGCATGAACAAGATGGTGATCGTCCCGCATCAGCCGACGGCTGTGGTCATGTGAATGCAAGAAGACGCACTGGCGCTGTTGCCGATGCACAGGTTCTCGGTGGCCCTGCCGCTGGTACGTTACCTCATGTTCGACGCGAAAATGGCGGTGAACGGCGTAACCCCGTTGAAGGGCCCAGAACAGGAGTACGTGGCATTGTAGAAGGACCACGGTGTGGTGCCGCCGCGGGTGTCGGTATTTCGGTCGGTGATCCTTCTTTTCTGTGCGCTTCACGGCGCGATGATGCATTGTCTAGCTTTGATGCAGACGACATAAGCATCTGGGCCGGCACTCTCCCCTCGAACCACTTGGCCAGAGGAAGTGAGGGAGTCCCTGGTAAAAAGTAGCGCGCGAGAGGCGCCCCGTCTCTGGTCGATTGCAAAAGCGACATTTCGGGGTCAGGCTCCGACTGCGCGTTCAAACCTTTCCGCAGTTCCCAACGATTATGTGCGACTCATTATCTGGTGGGCCTGCGTCTGACCGGAGCGCCCAGCGCAAAAACCTGAGGGCACATCTTCCATCAGAACGCGAAAAGCGTATGTCAGGAGCGGAACTCAGAGCCAAAGTCGGTGAGAGTGCAAACGCCCTTTAAGCCGCATACCGGGACTTCCGTGTGACGCGCTTCCTTGCCAGTGTGAATGATCCCAGCGCGATGTGGGTGCGACGAGTCGCAGCTGCCGGAAACAAGAGGGCTGTGATGAGTGGAGCCCTTAATCATGTAGATGTGTACTACCTTTCAGACTTGTTACCTAACAAGAAGGACGGGTGCAGTAGGAGTCTTGGTGACCCTGCGTGTGCTGTCCATGCCGATGTGTGCCCGCCTCGTCAGCGATTTGAGAACCCTCGCACATTGAATCACCACACTATGCTCGGTGCAGCGTCCACATACGAATTTATCAACACGAGCTTGCTGTACGTGGGGTCCCAAGGCTCCCACTTCAGCTGGCACGTTGAGGAAAGTCTGCTGCAATCAAGTCCGTAATTGCAGGCCGGAGCGAGCAAGATTTGGTCGCTCATTCCTGCGTCGGAACTCCCTCTCGCGGAGCGCGTCATGCGAGAGCTTATGGACCCGATCGTGCTGGAAGCGGCCGGAGGTGACGTATGGACATTTCTTGCTGTAAAGGCGTGCTTTTAGTCTGCAACGCTCTTTATGAATCGTGTTTTACGAGTTGGATTCGACACGATGGGGCCTGGGGACATTGTCGTCACGGGTTACGGCGTCCTTAACCGCGGCTTCAATAGGGGACCAAACGTGGCCTCCGCCGTGAACACTGCTTGCAGAGCCTGGTATTCTGACGCGATGGAACACGCAGAGCACCTGCGCAATATGCTGACTATACAAATGCCTTTTGAAAAGCTGCTGGTGCTTGCGGCCCAGAAACTGGCTGCTGGGAAATGGTGTTGCGGAAACGCGCCGACGTATGAGGCGTTAGAGCCAGAACAGTTCCAACAGGATATCAACGTCATGGTGTCTTACCTGGAAATGTACCTTGACGATACGCAGGCCTTCTGGAAGATGGGGCCAGAAACCGACTGGGCTTGCAGAAAGGCCACCATCGTCGACATGATGCGGGCGTCCACGGGCGTGACGAAGATTATCGTGCACAACTACATGCAGCCGAAAGGGACACCCTTTGTGCTGCCCAACGAGGAGATGGGATCAGTCACAGACTCTTTAGTTGATGGCACGTCTTGCCCTCATTGCTGTGCTGTAGGTTGGCTCTCGGTCATTGTCTGCCCAACGTGCAATGACCAGGAAGGACAAGAAGCTGGACCTACTGCTCCTCTGTGCTGTCTGCGCTGCGCACCGTCCATGTTCGGGAGCGAGCACGATCGACATCTCCAGGGCTCTCCGGCGCAGAGGCGGCTCATGGGTTGCCATGCTCCGGTGGTGGTGCAGCGGCTTTCGAACCGCTCCGTGTAGCTCTTGGTGGATGAAATAAGAAGCTGTCAGTGGGACGTACTGCATGAGAGAAGTCATTGGTGTTCTTTCTATGCTTCTTGCTTTCGGTTTCTCCACGCGCGCACTCTGTATGTTTCTTCTTAATGCCACACGTTGCTGGCCGTCACACATAGGCTGTTCAAGTACTCATCAAAATGTTCTCGTCTTCTCTTCAGTCCATTGCATGTCCCTTGCTCGGTGGCTTTGGTGCAGTACAGTATTCAAACCATGACCCGAGTCCGACGTACACGTCAGAGAGGCACACAATACACAAGTCACTCTCATCACCCACTCTCACAGTGGAAGACCGAACGATTGGTAAACATGACGCTACGCTGCCCACAAGGAAGAACAAATGCCAATTGGCCGACGAAGTCGGCCGTGACAATGATAACTTCAGCTGCTACGTCAACGGCGACGACAGCTGGCTCGCCCCAAACGGAGAACGCCATGCGCCGCACACGCCATGGCTCTTAGGCAACGTGAAGCTAGCCGCTGACAGCTACAATGAAGTGGACGCGACCAAAGCCCTTGTGGCTGATGTCACTCGTTCCAGAGCCGGTATCCTCAGGCAAAACGTCTACAATGGACATTGTGGACCCTTCTCCGATAATAATCGATCTCTCTTTCCTCGCGGCCGTCCGACAAAGTGTGAGGGCCGCGTTCGGCGCATTGAGCTTCCAAACATCTTCTTTGGACCCCAGCAGCGTGCGCACAGCGTGCATGGCACGCCAAGCATCATTTACTGTGGCCGCATGAACACTGCTCGGACGCAGGCTGTAGCAGGACACGGACTTCAGCTGCTTGCCTTGTTCACCAATGAGCCATGAAGCGGGTATTCCATATTCGCCTGAAAAAGATTGCACTCGGGAGGACTGTTCTGTGTCTCTCGAGCTATGAAGGGAATACTCAGCAGGGCTCCAGCTGTTGCTCTGGCTCACCTCACGCCTTTTCAGCTGCTGAAATCCCTCAAGAGTGAGCCCACATATGGCCGGCCCGAGCTGCACCAGCGGGAGAGTGCGATACAAAAGCTCTAGTAGACGGTGCACAGATGCTCGCTCCCACCACCCGTTGAATGGCAGCAGCCGACGCAGCTCAATTATCAGACTCTCGCCCAAGACTAGGAGCTCAGCCACAGTGGGCCTCGTTCGCACGGCCTTCTCGCCATCCGAGGCAGCTGTTGGGAGGTAGCACAGTGCGGGAGAGAACCGTCGGAGGGCATGAAGAGCACCGAGAGCGGCAACTGCGTGTAGCGATGTTGCTGTACGATGGACCGAGTACTGCAGCACAGTCGGGCCTACCGTGAGCAGCACTGCATATTGCTGATCCCCGACTTTTGTCCTGGTGCACCGAGACTAAGACTGACTGTGCATAAGAGTATTCTATCGGTCTAAAATGACAGTAAGAGGGCATCAGAGCGAATGGAAAACCCATATTTGGTGCGAGGACATTGCATCCAGCAGAACACACTGTTCGTTTCCGTTTGATCCGCTTTCCTTGCCCGGATCACTCTTCCAGGGCGAGATCTTGGGATTTTCTGCTGTTTTCGTGCCAGAAGTTCGAAAAAAGGAGGTGCTGATGTCGATTTCCCGGCCGTATGGGCACATGTAAGAAATCAGCAGCTCCAAGGCAGTCCCAGGGGCGCATTTTATTGGTGGAGACAGTCGGTCCATCAGTCTGTCTCGGTCCACCAGGACAAAAGTAGGGGATCAGCAATAGTATGACATTGAGAGCGATGTGCCACCCATCATTTCGGGTTCGAACGACGACAAGACTGTTTGCGTCGGGAGTTTCTTCGCACAGCGACGCATCTGCTTTGTGAATGAGTCCCGTTGCTCTTTTGATAACGCATCGTAGGCTTTCATTGCAAGGTTTGATCCGACTCTGTAGTAGAGTAGGTGTGAGGGAGCGACAACCACGTGATCGCGTTGGTCGAAACTCTCCGGACCCCGCCCCTCTTCAAGACGCAGGATCAGGATTTCGGACTTGTCGGATATGCCATTGAGAAGCAGTGCATCCTTCACGGATTCCGCAGACAGCTGTGGGGAGCTCTTCACACCCGACATGGTAAGCGCAGGCCGCTCTTGCGTTCGAGAGTAACGAGAGTTCTTAACGTCAAAAGAGGTGGTGCTGCTCATGGCTTTCTCTTTCGGAGCTGTGGTGGTCTTCAATTGGACAATGTCGCAGCTAGTGCAGTGCCCTATACCTGGGGCACCGACCGAGCTGTAAAACTTTGCAGCTATAGGGAAATGAAAGAGACCAGGAAACAGGTACACACGAGCTACCGCGTGCTGCTGTTTGAAGGCATTATAAACGTTAACACCTTCCTTTCTCGTGAGGAGTACGTCTTCCACCGCGCGCTTGAGCAATGCGTTCGGGTTGGCTCTTCGTGGCTAATGAAACAAAGGAAGAACGAAAAACGCACGATCCTTGATGCTGAGAAACGTTTGTGCTCCACAGTTTCCCTCCAGGCTTTCCCTTCGACGCTTGTATACGTGTAATTCATCACCGTACAATGAAATGTACAGCGTGTAGGGGCATATTTGCGGGAGGGCACACTCGGGGGGCTCTTCCGCCTGCGAGGGCTCCAGTGGCCGCAGTGATGTGAAGGTGGACCACGAGTCTTGTTCCATCATGGCTGATGCTTTCACAGAAAGAACAAGAAAGCCACCGGACCGCGTGAGCCAAAAATTAAACCTGCGCTCTTCTTTGAGGCATGGAGCCCAGCTCGCGGGCGTTACGAAATCAGGAAAAGTAGAAAACTTTGCGAGCGAGTCCCCAAGTCTAAGTGCGCTCTGGGAAGCATACGTGGACGCGGATGTGGTAGAGCTGCCGTCACGAGCAATAGCTGTGCTCATCAGACCTGCCCTGAATGTCGTAGCTGCATCAAGAGAGACCTGGGCGACAAATCCAATGTCGTCACCAAACCGGTCTCGGAACAAGACCTTCTTCGCGGTATGCCTCGCGGGATCCCTGGACACTCCAGTCTGATAAAACTCTGCAGGCCGTTCGGCTGTGCCCATGCACGATTCCTCGTTACTGTGGAGAAGAGCAGCCGTTTCGGGATCTCCCAAGTCCCGCTTTTCATGCTCAGAGAAAGGAATGTACGATACGACTGCGTCAGGCAGTTTTCGCATGGCTCTTCTTTTGCCAACGGGAAGCTGACGTGTGGCCATTTCTATTTGCAGTGGTATGGCAGACTTCAGCATGTGCTTGCGCAACTCCCGTAAGCGCCAACGCGAGGGCCACTCGTCCTGCGGGATAAAAGAGTTCTCGGCCTCTCGCATCATGTCATGCTGTCTGAGCGTCTCACGCACTCGCCCGTAGAGGTACCCAAAATATAAGAACTCGCGACGTGTTGCAAACCCCTCATCAGGGTGCTCAGATGCACTCGAAAAATCTGTGTCGTCTGATGGCTAAGCGTCTGACGCAGATTCTGGTGACAGGGCGATGTCGTCGTATTCCTCTACACCGCACGCTCGTGGTATCCCTCTGCCAGGGACAGGTTGGGGTCTGCCTGCCGAGCCCCCACCGTCGCCTTCACAGCCGACATCATGCTCTGCAGAATCTGAGTTCGAGTGATGTGCCTGCAAATTAATCAGGTTGGCATCTGTGAGATTGAAATACGCAGAATCTTGTGGACCGCGCCTGCGACGCTTCATGGCAACGAGAAAAGGGGGCCCGTGCGTGCGTAGCACAGTGTGTGACACTTCACATGAATACCGCATTTGCATGCCCGTAGCACCACGAAGAGGGACACAGCCGAGGACCTGTTTGACGAGGATACGCAGCGAAGTCGAGGGACCAAGGCACAGGACTCCGGCAGGATGCGACTGCGGTGTGGCACCTCAAGCATCAACAGAGGCTCACCTCGGTGTACCTATGGCGTAGGAGGCTCTGATCTGCTGATCAGCAAGAGCTGGAGCTTCTCGGACGATTCCCGGCTCAGACACTCTGCACCGATCCACCTTTCTGACAATAGGAAATTTAGGACGGTCACACGTTTCTCAAGGTGGACCAGAGGCGGACGGCTTCCGTGCGCTTATTCGCCAGCCACTTCTAGCCCCCCCAGCGACCAAGAAGCCGATTGGTTTTCCATTCGATCAGACGCACCATCTGCGGAAAAGTCCTCCAGTGATCCTTGTTTGATATCAAGGATGATCCTCAGTAAAGTCCGAACGCCACCGTCGGGACTGTTTCAAGGCCTGTCTTGCGACATAAATCTCGCCCTATCGTATTCTTAGTTTGAGACTAGGCCAGTACGGTACACCGAAAAACCCCGGGGACTTCCTCCACATGATCTGACGATCACTGGGGGACAATCCCATTTTTGCGTCATGCCGACCTCCAGAATCGATGTGGCCGCGTGAGAGAATCGGGCCGCAGGCCTATACTGTGAGTTTCTCGACTTTTTGGCTAGGATTAAATAACAAGGAGCATCCATCTCCCTTCGTATGGACCAGTGCACGCTTGTTCATAAAACAAACAAAGAAGCGCAGTGCGGTCTGAGTCACACCACTGGACTCCTCAGGCCATGTCTGCACGGCGAGGGATGTGAACGTGATTCGGCACCAATATCGTCGTTCGTCGGCGGCAAAACACGTGATTCGGCACACTCTGTCTGGACGCACACATGAAAACACAGAGCCCGCAGTTTGGGATCAGAACAGGCATATCGTGGGCGACACGTGTGCACCGCGCAGGCCCCACGCCGCTGGAGTACCAGAGTGTAAACGCACGCTTCGGTAATCCCGAGATCCAAGAGGTGAGCCGTGACCGTCTCTCAGGTCCGATCATTGTTGCGGAAACCATCAAACGCAAGTGCTATGCTCTTTTCCAATCTCGTTCACATGCGCGAGATGAAAAAGAATTTCTCGTACACGTGAACGTGTTCGGCTCTAATGCGCCAGACGAGCTCGTTTTAGCTCGTAACTCCTTCGTGCGCGGGATCCCACTGTCGGGCAGTTTGGGTCTGAAAATAATCTCGTGATTGGGGTGTTATCAGAACGACAGGCTCCCATTGGCTGGAACGTGTCTGTGCACGCCGTGCACACGCCTTGCAGACAGGGCCTCCGCTCTTCAGCTCTCGAATTACGCCTTGTGCGCCTCAAACGGAGCACTCCTGGACGAAAACAGCGCTATTCTCTGGAAACGAGCAGCCAGAACTACAAGACCGGATCAGTGCAATGCCTAGTTCACAGAGCGCTTGGAGTTGTAGTGGATCCTGCCCTCACAGCCGACGGAGTATAACCCCATGCGAGAACGCTGCACAGGATGCAGAGCGCAACACCAGAGATACAACACGATCGGCGGGCTCACAGGGCGCGTAGCGCACCAAAACGACGGAAGTAACGCAAGCGCAACACTGATTAATTCGAATCCGCTCGATGACCCCAATGCACACACTCATATGCCCTCAGAAACAAGACTGAGGACGTGCGCAATCCCGACTGCCGGGCGCTACCATTGGGGGACCGGTGCCCAACGGGCCACGATCTCCGGCCCGGGCCTCAAGTGGCCCCCGACCAGCTTTCTTGACTACTCTTCCACTGGAAGAGGACCCCCGCCCGTCTCGTGCGGAAGCAGAAAAGTCACTAAGACTTCCCAGTTTTCAGGATTTACCCAAAACCAGGACCTCGGGACTTATCGTATGATTTTTCAGTTTTCCCTGATAGAATTCCTGTAAGAATATATCTCTGGTCGAGATCATATCTCGGTCTGGCTTACGCTCGGATTGCCGAAGCCTCCACAAGCTTCCCAGTCCCTCCAGAGGGCCCGGGTCTGGGAAGACGTGTGTCTTGGCTGTGTCAGACCCCTCCAGGGGGGCCCGATCGGGCGTTCCCCGCCTCACGCC
>Ga0114955_1000541_pt1 | contig 18011 bp, 13 predicted proteins | sample Porto_5metaG_FD_87302 | JGI IMG/M metagenome (GOLD analysis project Ga0114955, IMG submission 87302) | Marine algal microbial communities from Porto, Portugal - Porto_5 metaG | ecosystem: Host-associated > Algae > Red algae > Unclassified | place: Portugal: Porto | collected 2015-02-02 | reverse complement strand
TTTGAAGCATCATCTGACCATGCAACGTTAGTAGTAGCGAAGTCATATGTGTCTGATACATCGATTGTTGAATTTCCACCTGTTTTGGTGAATGAGATAGTTGCCGGACATGAGTTAGCCTCAGCTTCCTGAGCATGCATCGTTGAAACAAAAATTGGCGCAAAGCCCCCCATAATGAGCGTTACACCTAAAAAACTTGTTAAAATATATTTCTTCATATAAAACTCAAAAAAACACTATAAAATAGACACAAAAGAGCGCTATTCTACTCGTGTACATAATAAATAATAAAAATAATGTAAAAAATCAGTATGAATGCCTTTTGTATTCACGCTATTCATAAAACGGATTAGCGCTAAATACCTTACATGCTTACTTACTTTAGTATAATAACATTTTATTATGTCAATATACCGGATTCGCCTGTGGATTAGTTATTCAGTAAATAAATTATCAACATCAAGACCTTCTAGGATCACATCTTGCTGTTCGAGCTCTGCAGACTCATTCAAAAGCTGATTGATGCCATTATTTTCTTCCTCGTTTTGATTTAGCTGGTCTATTATTTCTCCATTACTATCCATGCCATTTTCTCGTTCTCCACTCTCAGACTCTGCTATGTTTTCCTGGTTATCTATATTTTCAATATCTTCTACTTGTTCCTCTGTTGCTCTTTGGCGTTGTTCTTTTAGATTTTGAAATTCTTGCGAGATTTCTTGTGGATTCACCAATACCTCAAAGGCCTCGCGCACCTCCCCAGATCGCTCTGGATCAGGCGCAAATGCCTCCAAACTCGTGCGCGTCACATTGAATGCATCAGAATTCAGAGACCAGACCCATAACCCTACCAAGATTATGCCACACACACTCGTAAGGCCATATACGTACAATTTGCGCGTACTTTCCTTGCGTTTATTATGTTCATGATTGTGTGAAGAAAGGAACTGCATAGTTATTTTAAATACCTCTTATTTTCTAAAAGTAGTAATATAAATAAAGAAATTAAGGCTTTGCAACTACAACATGAGACTGCCATGCAGCAATATCCTTTGGCTTGATTGTTAGCTTATCTTTTATCTCTTGCTTATCTTTGGGAATATCTGCGAGAAACTCTTTGAGGTGTATATCTTTTTCAGCCTCAAATCCCACAGGGATGATCAATTTCGGAGAGAAAGAACTCGCTGTAGTATAGATATTAGGTTGCGTGCAATCGACAAACATCACATCAGCATCGGCAATAGCCTCGAGGAGCTCTGGGGGCATGGTCGCCTTGTCATACATACTCCCGAGAAGAACAATACGCATACCATCGAAAATAAAGCGGTACGCCGTAAGGAATCCTTCACCCGGATCTTCTACCCCATAGCCATCGATATGTATTCCGTCAACCTCATAACTCCCTGGCCCATAAATCGCTCGCGGCTCCTTTTCGCCATAGGTCAGCGCATCGAAATTGGCAAAATCCTCGTCATAACGATTCGCTAGAGCAATATCAGCACCGAATTTTGGCGTTTTGAGTGTTTTAGATGTTGAAAAAGGATTCACACCGATAATAGTGTCTCCTGCCTGTAGCTTTATACATGATTGTCCGTAAAAAGTAATGATCATAGCTGCTTATATCTGAAAAAATAAATTATGATTCTATACTAGCATAATCACGTCTATTGTAGAAATGTTTGTAGAAGAAAGTTCTATGCCTTTTTGCTATAAGATTCTTATTGCAAGGTCTTGATAAAAATCTCCTCCATTTTCTGCGGATTAGCTGAGCCTTTGCTCTCTTTCATGGCTTGGCCTACGAGGAATTTCACCAACTGCACCTTGCCGTCACGCACTGATTGCGCCTCATCGGGATACTTTTCAATAATTTCCTCTGCGAGAATCTGCAGCGCCTCATCGTCATTCTGCTGTAATAAGCCGTTCGCTTGAGCGATCATGTCAGGCCCACCTCCTTCGCGCAGCATTTTCAGCAACACATCCTTGGCTCCACGAGAGTTGAGCAAGCCTTCATACGTCATAGTAATGAGTCGTGACATATGATCAGGATCCAGTGCCGTCAAGAATTCGCGCCCCTCAGGCTCATTCTTCATCAATCCTACGAGATCAGACGTGAGGTAATTCGCTGACAATGCAATCTTATCCTTATCGCCTTCATCATATGGAATAATGGTATTCTCGAACACGGTTGCTAGATCCATATCCATAATCAGCACATCAATGATCTCTTCGCGGAGCCCTAAAACATCACGGTATCTTGTGTGACGCTCCCATGGCAATTCAGGTAATTCCTTTTTTATCTGATCCAAATCATAGAGTTCGTGCAGATACATTTTGGGGATATCAGGCTCGGGGAAATACCGATAATCGGCTGCGTTTTCTTTCTTTCTCTGTGAATAGGTCTCTTGCTTGGTGTCATCCCAGCCGCGGGTCTCTTTGATGATTTCATCTTGCTTACCTGATTCCCAGCGCGCCGTCATTCGTGCGATCTCATACTCAACGGCTTTTCCCATATTTGAAAAAGAATTAATATTCTTGATCTCCACGTAATTCTCTGCCATGACATCCGGATCGGGTGAAATAGAAATATTCGCCTCAACGCGCATTTCACCACGCTCCATATGCGCATGTGATGCGCCTAAATAGCGCAAGAGCATCTGCAATGTTTGCCCGAATTGCATGGCCTCCTGGCTCGTGTGCATGACGGGCTTGGTCACCAACTCCATCAAGGGAACCCCTGCACGGTTGAAATCTATCAGCGTCTTCTGACCCAGATGCTTGGACGTTCCAGTGTCTTCCTCGAGGTGAATTCGCTCTAGCGCAACGCCACCAAGGCTCCCGCCGCTGACAATAGGATATTGATACTGCGAAATCTGATAGCCTTTGGGGATATCTGGGTAAAAGTAATTCTTGCGATCGAATTCGGTGAAATTCGCGATCTCGCCATCCACGGCCAATCCAATACGGACCATGTGATCAATGGCAGCACGATTCGGTACGGGCAATGTTCCAGGATGCGCCATGCAAATAGGACAAATGTGTGTGTTGGGTTGGGCCTCGAAGGGATTATTCTGACAAGCACAAAACATCTTGGAATCTGTGCGCAATTCTGCATGAACCTCGATGCCAATGGTTGGATAGTATTTCTGAGATGTCTTTTGGGATGTTTTGACTGCTGTATCTTTTGCCATAGTAATTTTGAGTATAACAAAAAGCCCGCAGAAACAAAGTCTACGAGCTTTTATTTTTATCAAGCAATAAATTTACTACTTGAGATTCAACCCTTGCCTTGGTTGAATGAACATAATCTTTGTAGTTCGGGGATAAATTGTTATTAGGGTCTGGGCTGAGGAGGAGCACACTGGTCCCTCGCCAATTTTACTCGTAATCTCCCCACTTCCATCAATAAAGAATGAATGCAGAGTGTTATTTTTATGATCCTGCAAGACTCCTATGGAACAATAAGGAAACTCACCTTCATTTATACTTTTAGCGGGTAGAACTTTCACGTTCCTAAATAAATTAATGAGTGTATAAGTATAAGGATCTTTAAGCATTCTCAGTTCATAAGACTGTGAATCATCTAGTCCATCTACCCAGTGTTTTTTTGAGAACATGTTTGGGAAAAAATGAGAGATTGCGTAATTATGGCAATTCCATTTAAACAGCCCCTCGTTTATTTCCCCGACAACTTTTACATCGGGGTACTCTTCTCTAAGTTGAGCAGTGTATGGCTCAATTATTTTGAGGAAATCCGCTCCAATATAACCATCATTTGAGACAGATTTTTCAAATATAAATGCAGATTTTGCATTTTTTTGAACTCGATCCCCCTTTGGGATCTCAAACGAGTACACGTCCAATTCGCCCGGTTGACCTTTCTGTAGAAGGGCAATATTTGGAGTTATTGAAACTTTCCCGCATTGACTAGCAGGGCTACTACATCCAGTAGTCATAAATAATAAGACTAAGCTAAAAAATATTGTATTTTTCATAATCTTTAAAAAGATTTTTGCCTTTATTTACAATGGGAAAGGCGTCCCATTTTTTATTAAATTTAAAAAGAATTGAGTGTATATTTTAACATCATATTATATAAATGTCAATACTTTATAAAAGACAAAAACCAACCGATACACGATCGATTGGCTTTTTGACCTTTAGATTAAAGGTCATTCATTTGTTTTGTGTCCTTTATCTTTGGATAACAATTTTTCCTGTTGCTGTCCGCCCTCCTTCAATTTGAACTTTTAGCAGGTACATACCTACAGGAATTTCACTGACACTCAAGTCGATTAATCCATTATCTGAGTCAAAAGACTTCACGAGTCGTCCTTGCATGTCTATGATTTGAACATTTGAATCTTCTGCAAGACTCTCATCGAGAGCAACATTCAGATAATCAGATGCAGGATTCGGAAATACATCAATTTCAATACCATCATCTCCTGCAACTCGATTTCCATCAGGGCATGGTGGAATATTGACCACCTCGGATGCGACAATGACATTATCGATAAACAATCGTGCATTGTATGCCCCTTCGCGATTAATGCTCACATCAAATTCCGCATACCATTGCCCATTCGGATCGAAGGAAATATTATTAACATTTACAAATGGAGTTGGGTGAACACCGCTCCCCAAAATCGCAAGAGCTACGTCTTGAGTATTGCAAGATGAAGGACCGCTTAAAGAGACGCGGATAGCCTTGGTTTCTCCAACACAAGAAATTACTTCTATGTTTTCAACGCTGATATTTTCAGCAACACACTCCATTCCCCCTTCTTCCGGAATAGAACATGCTGGTGCGCTCGCCCAGGCGAATGCAATTGGTTGTGAGCTCTCATCGACCCGTGAGACCCGAGCCGTGTAGTACACAAACCCTCCATCAGCATAGCTTGGGTAGGTTAATGTCGTATCGAGTACTGTAAACCCCGTTAAGTCAAGGGTATCAATCGGGGTCATATTCGCACCCGAGAACATTTGATAGACGATCGCTTGGTGTCCATCAAGTTGGCAATCACTATTAATCACCAAATTTATATCTGCCGTACCATCAGTACATGCGCCAATATTAATTTGAGCATCTGTATTGGTTTGAGTGGGTACGCATTCCATATCATGTAATACTTTAATCGGAATACGCGCAAGGCCACCGCCCAATGTGCACACCTCATCAATATCCGTAAAGCCAACAATCGCTTCATATAATCCAGGCGCAAGTACACCTAGCTGAAAACTAAATAAGTCGTACGTTCCTGAGACCATCGTTGCCTCGTAAATACTTGGTGAACCGCCACCCTGTGCGAGGACAACTACTTGAACAGTAATTTCATCACTATCATCTGGGCTGTATAGCTGTGCATCTACCCCGAAACCTATGGAGTACATACCAGATTCACTGCGCGAAATAGCAAATCCATCACCTACTATGAGGCAAGCTGAATTTGTTTGCGCGAATGTGCTCGCGGCTGTTGCAATAACAAGAAGTATTGCAAGTAATGTTTGCATTAAATTTTTCATGCGTTTAAATTTTATTAAATTAGAAAAGTGTAAAATCAATCACCATCAAAATGCACAAATATATGTACTTTTATCCAATGATTATTATATTTGAGAAAAGAAAAAAGCATGCTTTTTAAGATTAAAAGACTGCTTTCTTTACTTTTTCCTCTTCACTTATTAGTACGCAGGAGGGAGAGATTTCTTTCACTATTAAATTCACTCTATTCACCTTTGTTCATAAAAGATTTCATTCCAGAGATGAGTCTATTCGTAGTATCTTTGGTAAGGTATCCTCCTTCTAGGCCCATCATCTCGAACGGCTGATGAATTGATTCCAATGCATCTCCCTTTCCCATAGCTTTCTTGATCTCTGGACTAGCTAATGGCAGCGATATATCGCGGTTCTCCATAAAATAGAGCGCCGCATTAGGTATCGCGATACTATAGTCACGTGAATAAAATGGCTTTTGCACTGACACAGAATTCGATATAAAAAACATATACTGAGCCTCAATGCGAGGGTTATCTTGGCCAGGAAAGTACTCTTCGAAAACCTCCACCATACGGTCAACAAGCTTTTCATGATCACCATCAAAATCTTCTGTATACAGCATCTGTTCTATTTCTGTGACGTAGGCTATGCGCACAATCCATGCCGTAACATCCAGCATTTTATGTTCAATGATACTTTCGAAGGTGCTGGCAATTTCAGGTAATTCATTGCGCAGCTCATCACTATCGAGAACATACAACTCTGCAACATGCGTAAGGAATTCACTAAAGGGCATGGCCTTATCTGTAGATAGGTGAAGAATTCCATAATCAGGAGATTGCCCATGCGCAGTAGTAACATGTAATCCATGAGTCGACTCATGGATCATTTTAACAAAATCGCCCAGCACGCTGGTTATTTTTGAAATTAGATAACTCCTCCCCTGCTCGCTCACGAATACATGCGATGCACTACTTGATGACTCTACATGATGTTCTTCATCCAGAATGCCTGCAAAATCATCAGAAAGCATCTGGCCGAGCCTTTGTGCAAGTTGTATTTGATTTTCTCGATTTGCAAGTTTCTCAGATTCGAATGGTGGTGTGTATTGATAATCACAAATACGTGTGCTCCCATTAAGCTTTTTAGCGAACTCTCTTAGAAATGGTGCGAGTCTTTTCATTTGGAGAATATGTTCGTTGAATTTGATCTGTTCTGATTCCGAGAAAAAGAATTCAGCAAAATTATCATGGCCTTCCTTTGAAGCGAATTCATTCCGCCCCTGACCGAGATAGAACCAGATTTTGCTTATATCATTACCAAAATGATTGACCCACTGTTCACTATACTTATTATGTCTCTCTCGACGCTCATTAGGATCTGACTCTTCTTTGAGAAAGGTAGAATGATCCTGGCTTGAATAATCAAAGCCGAGCTCATGTTTAAAAGTACTCTCGATGCCAGATTTATCTTTAACATTATTGCCCTTATTCCCTAACTTGCTTTTGATATCTACATATAACGACATTTGCATCTTTTCTAACTGAGTCAATTCATCCATGTGTACTACTTGGATTTTTTCTTTATATATATCATATGCATTCGAGATATTCTGCATATCTAATTCCTCGTTCTCCGTACCATTACTACGTATTTTTTCTTCCAAAGGATTCTGTATCTGGGTGAATATTGTTTTGGCAAGGAGATCGAACTCATTTACGTCATTATTAAGTGGGTTAATTTTCCCAACACAAGCGACATAGTCACTCTGTAGTTTATTCAATTCATCAAGCTCTTGGTCACTAAGTTCTTGGCCTAATTTTTTCAATTCTTGAGCCTTAGCCTGGAGAACCCCGGACTTATACCCAAGACCAAGATAGCTTTTATAATTATCATAAAAACGACTGTACATAACCGTTGAGGCAAGTAATGTCTGATCGAATACCTCTACAGGATTCTCAAGGGTCTCGAGATCCCCAGCAAGGAGCAAGGAGCGAAAATATATATCAATAGACTTATTCGATTGACTCAAAACATCATTGAATTCCTCTGGAGAAAGGAGCGTGAGCGGCCCCTTCTCTGGATTATTATCTTCTGGGAGAGGCGTAGATGTGAATTGTGGTGGAGGTCCTTCTGGCATATAGACGAAATTATATCATACACGCGACATCTTGGTTCTTTATGTACTTGATTAAATAAAATTGAGTATAAAAAAACCTCTTTGCAATTGCAAAGAGGTTTCCAATAAAAATTTTGTTCTTATTTTAATTTTTTTATTGTTTTATGAATTTATTGAGAGCCATCTTGCCATCATTAAATTCAGTTTTAAGAATGTACGTCCCCGTAGGGATGCTTGAGATATCAATAGTTGTGCCTGTACTTTCAAGTACTAAGCTGCCCGTTGTATTGAATATTTTTATAAGAGCATCATTGGGGATTGCCTCACCGCCAATCTCTATATTAATATAATCAATTGCCGGATTTGGATATAAGCTCACAGAAGGCACCTTGCCGTTAAACATTTTTAACGCCTCATCCTTAGGCATTTCAGTAACATCGCCAATCAAAGCATTAGCATTTCCACCAAGACACCCGGGATGATTGAATCCGTCAATGTCGAGGATTGGATCACCGTTTCCTTGAGTAAACCATGTTGGAACAACTGCAATCCCGACGAAGAACTGCTCGGCTGGGATTTCAACATAATCTGACAAGTCAAATTCATTTGAAATACCTCCGACTGGCATAGTTAATCTTAGAATATGAGAAAATGTACCGTTAATACCGGTAGCAATGATCATATCCGTCGATTCAATAATACTTGGGCATGCATCAACCTGTACTTTCGGACTACATAGCCCGACCAGTGTTGCATCAACAATGGCGCCGAAGCAACCAGAACATGCCACAAACGCAGACGTGTTCAGGTCAAGTCCATTTCCTGAAAATACACGGACCAAATATGTATCCGTATTTAATCCGTCAATCGCGACCCCATCAATGAGTTCTGCGGTTGAGTACGTCGTGTCAACTGCAATCGATAAATCAGAATTGCGAACAATTTGCAAGTTCATGCTTGCCTCTTCGCAAACCACATCACCCTCAAGTAATACAAGTACAGCGCATTCGCTGGTACTCACCTCGAGTTGTGGGTCACACGACTCAACGCCAACACACTCCTCTAACTCCCCTGTAAGTCTTCTTTCTTTTTCAGAAGGATTACTCACGAGACTAACCTCGAACGAGTAATTACCCCAAGTGTCCGAAAGAGTAACGTTAGAGCTACTAGAAGATAACGATGTACCTGCTAAGGTCGTAAAGCTCTCAGGGTACACATTGTACTCGAGTAGCTCTGTTCCATCAGCATCCTCAGCATCTTGGTACCCCCTGACTTTCACCAACATGGTGTCGCTCGAGCACAGCTCTTCAACCCCAATGGTGAAATTGATCACGCGATTACCATCTTCACATTCTATCGATATAAAATCGACATCGTGGATCTCGGTTGCACCCTGACAATTGTTGCACGACACATCTACTAATTCACCTACGTCGAATTGCCCTTCTATACCAGCAAAAACTTTAACATAATATTGCCCAGATTCTTCGATATCAATCTGCACGCCATTTTGCAAGTCTGCATAAGCATACAAAGTATAATCAAATTGACCTGGAATACCGCCGACATACAATGAATCAATATCACAATCGATATCATCTTCAACAGTGACTACAATACTACATTCGTCTTCCTCGATATCAATCCCAGGCTCACAACATAGTGGAATATCCACAGAAGCCTCAGCTATGTAAGGTCCTTCTCCAGACGTTGTAGGAACAAGCCATAGAGAAAACTCACCTGAAGACAAGACGATTTGATGTTGTCCCGTTGTAAACGGTCCTTGGTGTGAGATGACAGCCGGACCTCCGGAATCACCATTACCATGGGCAACATATACTTCATTATAAGAAGTACACACAAGGTTAATATCAATTGTTACATAGACATCTTCCCAGTGATCAGATGCACATACCGGGCTTGTGTCAATAATAGTAAGGTCGCATTCGTTATTATTCGCGAACCCACCAATAGCTACAAAAAAAACTGCAGCCAATGTTAGAATAATTTCTTTAATCTGTTTCAATTTTAATTAATTTAATAAAATAACCTCATATTTTCGTAATTTTAAGAAAATACTTGATTATTTTGTTGAGAAATATGGCAAAAACCTATAAACTACACACAGTTATGTGTGTTTTCATTGGTTTTTTACCTTTAATTATTGTTTTATATAGGGTTTACAAAGAATTTAAAGCTTTTCTCATAAATCTCGATTCGTTACTAATCGTTACAAATATGCGTCAGCACATGTAAGGATATGGAGATTCATGATTGTTTATACAAAAAGCTTATTTACTCATGTATCTTGGAGTGTTACAACTACATGCATTAAACAGCAGTTGCAAAAACCCAAAACTCATGAACACTGGTAAGAATACACTATATAAAATATTTGTCAATAGATATCCATATGCCTGATTTCTTGGTTCAGATATTAATTGCATAGATACCTAATCTAGCTAGTGCGCACTTTTTCCTCCCTACTCCCCCACCAGCCCACCAATGTCGTTCTCCCTACGAACCATGCTGCGAGGATCAATGCGAGAATGAGCGCCCCATCGCCCCAGCCCAACGCCTCGAGCGAGAATATATCACGTAACGGCTTTATCCCGAATAACGCAATATGGAACGCGAACCCCAGAGCAATCGTTGCATACCATCGTGGGAATGATCGGACCGATAATGGATTCCCCAGGTGTAAAACGCGCGGGAGAATGAACATATGAATGAGCTGAAAGCCAATAAGGAATATCATGAGGACTGACCTCGGAATCGCCTCTCCTGTGACCTGCATCAGGAGCGCCCCTATTCCCGTCACCACGATACCTAATACGAACAATCCACCGAACCACTTTTTAAAATACTTCATAAGTGAGAGCGTATCGAGTGTGCGCCCCTGGAAGAGGAGCTCGCGCGCGGGAGGATTCTTCATCACTTCATACATGAATGGAATCACGAGGAGACTATCAGTCACCACATTGATCCAAATAATCTGCAACGGCGTGAGGGGCTCGATAACACCAAATAATGATAGTCCTGCAATAATCATCAACTCGAGGAGATTCGTCCCCACGAGGTACGCAACCACGAACCACACGGCCGTGATCATACGTCGCCCCTCGTGGAATGCGCGTGGGATGTCTTCGAGCTCATCCTCGAGGAGCACCATATCAGCTGCCTCGCGTGCTGCGTCTGTCCCCTTGATACCCATTGCAATTCCTATGTCAGCTGCTGCGAGCGACGGCACATCATTCACCCCATCGCCCGTCATGGCCAATCTCACTCCTCGATCATGATAGGCGTCGACGATTGCGCGCTTGCCCTCTGGCTTAACACGCGCCCATACACGGTAATCCTCGATAGGGAAATCTGCAGACCTCTCGGTGATGTCAGCTCCTGTTGCCAAGTATTCTTGGGATCGCGCATATTCATGTGGGACCAATCCCACCTGCCCAGCAATAGCCAACGCAGTACGCGCGTGATCACCCGTAATCATGATGGGCTCGAGATGCAGACCATAGAGCGACTGGATCATTTGCTGGGCATCAGGACGCACAGTATCCTGCATCGCAACCATTCCCGCGAAGACAAAATCATGGAGATCACGATGTTGCACCTCTGATTGATGTCTATGTAGGAATTTCACACCGATTCCAATCATGCGCTTGCCACGTGCCGAGAATGAATTACCACGAGCAACGATGTCCCTGCGTTCTGCTTCATCCATATCTCTATTCATATAATGTGCGTACTGTTGCAATACATGCGGACTATACACATCAGGGAAAGACGTCCATACCTTGGTACAGCGATCGATCACCTCCTCAGAGGCGCCTGTAATTACTGCGAGCGAACGCTCAGGCGTCACACGGAACACAGACACATAGTATTTTTTCTTAAAATCAAAAGTTAGTTCATGAATGAGCGGATATCTCCCACGCAACACGTCTTGTTCATAGGTGAATTTCTGCCCTAATGCCAACATGGCACCTTCGGTCGGATCACCTACGAGACTCAATGTGCCATCATCTTCATCTGTGCGTAATTGAGCATTGGCACACAGGGATTCAATAACACACAGACTGAAGAGATCAGAAGGAAAGTGATCGAGTGCCTTCCCATCAATTTGTGCCTCACCTAGCGCCTGATACCCTTCACCTGTTATCTCTATATGATGAAGTACTTTTGATTGGTCTGATTCATCGTAACTAGAACAAGGGAGCAGCACATCGGTAACCATCAGCTCATTCTTGGTGAGAGTTCCTGTTTTATCAAATGCCAAATGCGTCACTGAGCCCACATGCGTGAGGGCATTCATATTTTTGACCAATACTCCTTCACGACTCATCGCATACATTCCGAGTCCCAGAATCATACTCAGAACCAGCGGCAACCCTTCAGGGACGACAGATACGAGGAGCGCTGCACCGAGCTGCGCCATCTCGTACCATGCAGTTCCGCGCATAATGCCAACGATCACGACCCCGAGAATAACAACGCCACCAATAATCAAGAACCATCGCGATAGCGTACGCGTCATCTGGCCGAGCATTTCTTCGGTATGTGCGCCCTTTTTTGAATTCGCAATAATCTGTGCGAAGCGTGTGCTTGTGCCTGTCTTGCCAACAAGTATACGTGCATCACCACGTACCAGACTCGTTCCGGCATATACACGCACCTCTTCGGGATATGATTCGAGATAGAGTTCTGAGGTAACATGTTTATCGACGCTTTCGGTTTCGCCCGTCATTACCGCCTCATTCACACGGATACTCGATCCATCGATAATAATTCCATCTGCGGGGATCTTGTCGCCGGGCCGTATGAGAAGTATATCTCCTGGTACTACATTTTCATGTAAAATCACCATCTCCTTGCCATCACGTACTGCCAGGGCATTCTTGGGCAATAGAGCACGCAGCGTATCGAAGACCACACGTGCCTTTCGCTCATGATATACATGTAGCGCGAGCGTAACGAATAGAAGAATTACCAAAAGCACTCCATCAATAAACCCGCCGGCAATGAACGATAAAATACTCGCCCCCAGCAGAATGAGAGAAAAGGCACCACGCAGATGCTTGAAAAAGCTTTTTTTTATAGAAAAAGGCTCATAGTGCTCGATGGTATTAGGACCATAGCGTTCGAGGCGACTCCGTGCCTCGGTATGTGAAAGCCCTCGCTGTATAGAGAATGATTGATCCATTACCCTTCACTATCGCATAAGGGTAGTAGTGTTGCAATGGGGTTTTGGGTAGATTGGTTGACTTTATGTAGTATATTTGTTCTTATGTGTATATATTCCTAAAAAATATGAGAGGGATTCAAAATACCCCCTTAATAAATATAACGATAAAATAAATCATGCACCAAGTGCAACCAAGGGCGATTCACAGAACAGTGAATCGCCTTTTTCTATTCCTCATTTTTATGCTCAACATCCTCCACGGGCAGACAAATTTCATGACGCCTATAATACAGTCGACGGACCATCATGAGGCGATTCACCACATCATTAAACGGCACCAGCGACCAGAAATACCTCGCATCGATGAGGAATCGCAAAATCCATGCCAACCATCCAGTAACGACCGTTTCCTTATACGCCATAATTCCCCATCCGACACCAATCGGAATATTCACCGGTAATTCACGAACCTCATATTCATCAGGGAGTACTTTTCCTGAAACGCTCCCCTCGATCACTTGTGCAATATGCTTTCCATGGCGAATTGCTGACTGCGCGAGACCACTGTCACCTACTGCTGCCAGATCCCCTGCGACAAAGACCTCTTCGACATTCTTGGCTCGGAAATGCTCGTCAACTTCTATCTTGCCGCGTTTAGTATAATTGAATCCATTCATATTCTGTGTACTGGCATGCGGGCGACTCCCCGCCGTCCAAATGAGCGTCTTGGCGCCCAATGTCATATCTGACAAGAACACTTTCCATGATTCACTTTTCACCATTGATCTATTGAGAAAAAGATTCACGCCTAGTTTTCGCAGTCGCATCTCTGCTTTTTCAGAGACTTTTTCTGGGAGGCGCGATAATACCCGTTCATTGCGCTCTACTAGATCAATCGTCACCATCGATTCTGGAATTCCATGCGCACTCACCAGTGATCGCGCAAAGCTCGCCAAATCGCCCGCCAACTCAACCCCAGACGCACCAGCGCCTACGATCACGAAATGCAGGGCCTTGAGCATCTCCTCCTTGGAGCTCACCAGATGATTGCGCGCCATATTGACAATGCGCTCTTTCAAATGCACCGCTGCGTGTGACGACTGGAAAGTAAAACATCGCTCTTCGACTCCCTCGATATTGAAATAATGCGCTTCGCTCCCTGTTGCCATCACGAGATAATCGTATTGATAGGAGTCACCTGATTGCGTGATGACTTCTCGACCCTGGTTATCGCACGCCGTAACAGTGTCATGGATGAATTGAAAAGGAGAATCTGAATGAAGATGCTTTTCAAAAATATCATCGTAATATATTTGAGCATATTCAGGATTAAGACCCGTTACCACATGATATAATGCTGGATAATAGGTAAGAAATTCTTTCGAAGAAATAAGCGTAACATGTAGAGAAGTATCACTACGCAATAATTTCTGAGCACATGCAACCCCAGCAAAACCGCCCCCAACAATTACCACGCGCGGTGTACTAATTGCTTCTTGCGAAGATTTTGCAGTATTTAAAGCCTTTGTATGCATTTTCGTCATATTTCTTATAAATATGCTACCATAATTATAACGTTCCATGGGTATACATTACCTGTGAAGAAACTCTCTGTTCACATACATACTTGTGTAACATTGTACTTATATATACGTTATATCTTATGAGTGATCGTAAACAAGCACAAATATCTCTTGATTCCTGGTTCGCCGAGTATCATGACGCAATATTTCGTTATTGTAATATCAATACACGCAATCGAGCACTTGCCAGCGACATCACCCAAGAATGCTTCGTGCGATTATGGCGCTATCTCTGCGAAGGCAAAGACATCACCCATCCACAAGCGCTCTTGTATCGTATAGCTAAAAATCTCATTATCGACAACAGTCGCAAGAAAAAATCTTCGTCACTGGACTCAATGATTGAAAGCTATGGTGATACTATCGCGGACAAGCAAAGCGAGGCGCGCAAAGAGAAAGATGAACGTATTGACATGATTCTCGATGCAATGAATGATATTAGTGAAAATTATCGCGAAATGATCACCTTGCGCTACATCGAAGGTATGAGCGTTAACGATATTGCGCAGATTATTGGCACCAAGCCTAATACCATCTCCGTACGACTCCACCGAGCCGTCAAAGAACTTAAGGAAGCAATGAACAAAAACAACTAACGTATATGAACAATCAACATCCATTTAACAAAGACCAGCGAGACCAGATACGTGACCATCTATCACCGAGCTCTTTGGAGTCTCTGAAAATGCACAAATCTCTCATGAAGGCCCTTTCTATTGATTCCCCTCTCTCTCATACAATAGCAAGCCCTTTTGCTATTCCACGTCGTTCATTGCTCATGCGCTCGAGCGTTGCTGTTCTCGGGCTCCTTGTAACTATTGGGGGCACCATCTCTGGGGTAGCAGCATCATCCCTCCCTGGGCAAACACTCTACGGTGTCAAAGTTAATGTAAACGAAGAGCTAACTCTCTTATTCCAGCCATCTGATACTGACCGCCTCACTTATGAGATTAAGCGCGCACAAAAGCGCATTAGTGAAGCAGAAAAGCTAGCAGAACAAAAGAAGCTCAACGAAAAAAACACAGCAATCATTGAAAAAAATATTAAAGGGCACGCTGATAAAATTATTACTGACTCACATGAGCTTATTCTTTCTGCTCCCGAAGAACACAAAGAGCTGACTAAGGATTTCACAGAGGTTCTCGATAATGCTGAGATTACCTTCACTGCCATTGCACGTGAAGAAGAACGTGAGCGCACACGTAGCCAGGAAGCTCTCGAAAAAGTAAAGAACACACTTACTCCTGACGTAGAAGATATCATATCTGATACAAGCCAAGAAAATACTCTGAATCCAGGATCTGAAATAAACTCAGTAGAAGAAACCGAAGAGACTGAAGAAAGTATCGAAGAAGACATTAAAGAATCTGACGCAAAGCTTGCCGTACTCGATGGGCTCCTTGCGACCACACAGTATGCCCAGAAGGCTGTAAAAACTGAACAAAAAGTTGCTGTCGCTTTGCAGGAAGAAAATAATATCGTTGTTTTAGAAAGTACTGATAGCACCACGGAAAGCACTTCCACTACCAACGAAGATGGAGAAGAGGCACCAGAGGAAGGATCAAGTACTGCCACAGCACTCGCGATTGATGCGGCTCCTTATCGTGACTACATTGATACCGTAACCATCTATGGAGAGGAGATGAGTGAACTTCTCGCAGCACTCGACCCATCCCAACCGATAACACCTGAGGTTGTGCCATTGACCCCTGATGATAATAAAATTGCTACAGACCAAAATATAAAACCGCCGGCTACTGTTGACGCTTCGATTCTCGAGGTAACTTCAAGCCTTGCTGATACATCTTCTGAGTCTCTCGCACCAGAAGAAATAAAAGAAGTTCGTATTCCCGTAGGCGCTGCATCAGACCTCGAATCAATCATTGAAGAAAGGGGAATACTCAAACTTCCCAATACTCTTCTCGATGAAGCACAGATTCTGACCCTCCTTAACCTTGGGCAAGAATTACAAAACATCCGAGAATACACTGCTGAGATACATGAACTCATTAACGAAGATGCAGAAATATCTCATGAAGAACTGAATGTATTAGTAAGTAATATAGCGAGTTTTGATACCAATGTACGAACCCTTATAAAAAGCACAGAAATCGAATCTGGACTTACTACTATTCCTGCACTCCCTATTTTTCCCCAAATTGAAACACCCGCTGCTAACAAAGAAGTTACAATAACAAACCAAGAGGTAGCTGAAGAAGTCACTGAAGCTGAAATGATACCCAATTCACAATCAATAATCACAGATACAGACACTGTCCAAGAAACCACTAAAGAAGAGGTGGAAGAAGAAATTACCGTGAACGAGACACAAAGAGAAGAGGGGGGGCTTGATATAACAGATTTTGAAGCCACTTCTATGCAACCCTAAAATTGAATTACTGATCTCGTAGGTATTTAGAGAGCACTTCGGCATCAGTGCTCTTTTGTTTTTCTTTAATATCACTATTTTGATCCTTTTTATCATCAGACACAACCCACATGCGCCGGTATAGTATGTATCCAATTCCACTTGAGGCCGTGCAGTACAGAGCCAATAGTACCAATACCCAAGAAATTCGCCCTTCCTTATCTTGGTCATTATTGCCCTGACCCTTCTCCTTAGCAGAGAGTTTGGAATTTCCCTGAATAGACGCGAGAAGACTTGTATAATCGATTGATTCTGTGATAATTTCTGGAGTTTCTTCTATGGTATCTTTTATCTCTTTATCTATTAATACGTCCTTAGCTTTGGCCTCAATACCATCTTCATCTATATTTCCCACTTGCCCTTCTTCTACATGAGAATGTTCAGTACTCTTTGCATCTAGGGGGCTTACAGAAGCAATCTGTTTATAACGCTCAGGCATCCATAATTGTATGTGAGTTAATGCATAGTAATTTATGGGTAATCCATGAATTCTGCGATCAATAACACGCTTCTCTTTTGCTGGGAGATAGGTATATGATGGGACTTGGAATAATGCTACTCCATATTGTATTTCCCATAGCGAAATATCCACTTCATACTTCGATGTATTATGCAGTGTTATTGAACCATATTGATCAATGGCTGTTATTTCTATAGGTACGTCATGTACGGTTATATGCTTTTTGAACTCGAGGCGCTTAGAGCTACTATATCCTGTCTGATATGACGCATACACAATATGTGTTCCAGGCGCATGGTAGACATGACTAACGGGATCATTCCAATCCAATCTTTGCGCTGACGCATCACCGAATGACCATAGGATTGATCCTTCGTTCTTTTCCACAACATCATCACCGAATTTATTGAAAAACACATCCATCGAGAATTCTGCTGGCATACCGTAATACACCGCATCAGGAGTAATCAATTCGCCCGTGTAATACGGGCTGAAGTAGTCTGGGTGATCACGTTCGCTCTCGTAATATTCTTCTGGATCGAGTACGAGAGCGTCTTGTGTCTGATCATCTGTTGTATATTGATTCTCTTGCTCGCTGTCTTGGTCTTCTGAATTTTCATTGTCAGTGTCACTCTCTTCTTGGTCATCTGTTTCAGGGAGCCCAAATACCGCCTCTTTACCCGGGCTTGCCTCACCTACGCCCCTTGTCGATCCATCGAACTGTAAAGAGAATCCA